>ERZ808044.22-NODE-22-length-224530-cov-22.907032_pt1 | contig 224530 bp, 233 predicted proteins | sample MGYA00380195_ERZ808044 | MGnify/ENA primary metagenome ERZ808044 (study PRJEB31490, sample SAMN06133423) | mouse gut metagenome | isolation source: Z7_2 | host: mice | place: China: Chengdu | collected 2015-05 ...
CCTTCAATGGGCAACAAGTTTTACAATCGATACGTTGACAGGCAAGGTTACGTTAGAAGGCCGCGAACGCTTCCCCATCAAGGCTGATGCTACTACTACACTCTCGTTCGCAGATGGTTCAACTGTAGGAACCAGTCGTAAGTGGGGTGGTGGGCAGGCAAACAACCGTTGTTTCGCGACGTATGCTAAACCCAACGGTACAGGAATGATGCTTTCCTGCTGGCAGATTGCCGATGCGGACCAAATGCCTAACGTTTCTATTAAAAGTACGCAAGGCAAAGAGTTTTTCGATTATCTGCGTTACGATAACCCAAACAACAGCTCAGGCGAAGGGACGTTTACCTGGGATAAAGGCCGTGGCTCCATTTACACCATCGGTTTGTCTTATCCAGTAGGGATTGGTGGTTCGAATAAGGTCTGGTTATCGAACCCTCGTAACCGTTACACGATCGAAGTGGAAGTTGATCCGAACAAACCTTACGATGTTTCTGGGTATAGTGGGTACGGTCCGAACAACAACCGTCGTGAAGTCGATCCAACGCTTTACGAGCAGCTTAGCTGTATGGCTGCGTGCATGATCCCTGAGGAGCGTCATGGACAGTTAAACGGTTGGTATTTGACCAAAGCAGAAACGTTCCCGTATCGCAACATCTACGGTAACTTCGCGTTGTCTTCCGAACGCTTAACGCTAGAAGAAGCCGATCGCCAGAAAATGATCAGGATGATTGTCGATGGCGCACCATCTGGTCAAGCAAATGGTTACGCGAACGAACGTATTAGTGCTGCACATCAAACCGGTAATGCATTGTTTGCTCTTTGGATGTTGGGTATCAACACCGTGTGCGAATTTGACTTGTTGCAAGTTTCGTGCATGAAAACCTCAAGTAACGGACGTCGAATTCTGGACATCTATTACTTCATGGTGAGCCCATCTAAAGAGAACGGCTACTTACGTTTCAACTCCGCTACCTTTAAGTTGGTGGACTGGTTCTTAGACCTCGATTATGCTTTAAGTTATCAGTCTTTGAGGGAAGAAGGGGGTGGTAAAACGCGGCGCGTGGGACAGCCTATTTTTGCATCTGTGGATGGAACTAACTTCGGTATCTGGTTACCTTATACGTTAACTACCCGAAATATCGGGGACTTAAACGCCCTGGGCTACGCTGCGAAATATACCTTCGACCCTGGTTCAGGTTGGACACGCGTTGCAGGTAAATCACAGTTACGACAGATGGCCCCTGCACATAGACCAGAATCAGGCTGCTATATGGGTGCCGGTGATTGGGACAAGATGGCGTTGATTTACTCTAAAGCTGACCGTGTTTTCTGTTCAGGTAACGCGTATACAGCCGCAGAGTTTGTTAACGACACGACGTTCTCAACCGAAGGTCAGGCTGTTATTATTGCCGGTGTGGAGACAGCAGAAGGCTGGATTCTATATTTGACGGAAGAAGTCAAATTAGACTTCGGTAGCAGCAGTTACACGCTTCCAACATGGTCTGTGGATTTAAGCAGTGAGTTCCCGTCTAACTACGCTAACCAGACGTTCTACGTGCACGCTGAGGTGTCGGGTTCTACCGCGCAATACCGTATCGGTTTGGAGCAGTTAGCTGATACTTCAACGAGACTGTTCGTCGGGACGGTAACCACCGATTCCAGCCGTATTACTGGTATCAGTATCGACAAAGTAAAACGTTTGGGTCGTGTGAAAGAACTGGAAGACCACGCAGCAATTATCGACCAACACGATGTAGCAGCAGCGTTTGACAGAGAGACGGGTCCTCTATTAACACTGATTAACAAGCCCGTTAAAGCACCTACGGCGTCTGCGTCGAAAGGTGAAGGGTATGTTGACGGTCAGAAATGGGGTTCATTGTCTGGTATTACGACGCGTCCTAAGTTACCAATTCAGGAAACGTATTCGGGTTATAAGAGCGTGGCCAGGGTAGCGTATGAGAACTGCGCTGACCAATTCTGGCAGAAAGCGGTAGCTGCTAACATTGCGACAGCCACTGCTTCTGAGAACACGCAGGCAGCGTCTGCGAACATGAAATGGATTGGTGCGTATACGAAACCGACTACCGGAACGAATGCTTACTTAGCATTGAGTTTGCGCGTTCAGGTGCCAGGTAATCCAGGAACGGCAAATCGTGCTCTGAAGCTGCGACTTGCTGCGCCAACCGGTATTGTTGAAGCTCGGTATGCATTAAACCAGGCCGGTGGTACGATGAAAGAGCAGGACGTCACGTTAACCGCCAACCAGTACCTGGAAAAAGAGCACAGTGGGTTTAAACCCGCCGAGGAGGTTCGTGTTCATGTCACGTTCGTTATTCCGAAGAACGAGTATGAAAGTTATCGTACGAAGTTTGGGGCGGTACAGTTGATTGACGTCGAGTCTGGTACTACAATCAAACAGGCTGATATCGACACACCGTTCTTTGTCTTTACGGACACTGAACTGGCTGCGCAATCTGGTTTGGTGTATAAAGCGGTGAAGGGTCAGTTTGATAATCTCCCAAGTGAACCTACGCTCATTGTGCGAGATGGTCAGACCGGAACTAACCCACCGGTGAAATCGTCTTACGCTGACGGTACGCTAACCGTTTACGTAGCGACCGCGTACGATGCCGTGAATCCGGCAGAAACTCGCGATATCGACAAACTCCAGTTCAATCTTATGTTTACATCTTAATGACTCGGGACAAGGACGTCTCGAATAAAGGAGAGTGGCCATGGCCTCCATTGTTTATCAATATCCTTTAGATTTAACGGGCTCGCTAACGTCTAACGCTGTGGAGCGTCAGATTACGTTAGGTACAGGTAAAGTAAACCGTGCTTTTGCTTTTCCTGACGGCCCGTTCTTTGCGGACACGTTCCGTTTACGCGTTGCTAACCGACCGGATGCAACCTACGAACGTGGTACCGATTATGAGCTGATTTTTGCACACCCGACTTATGAAAAGCTGACTAAAAACCGCGAGATTGTTATGGCGGTGGTGGTCACTAACACAGCGATTCCAACAGATATTACGGTATCTGCGCAGGTCGTTGGTGGTCCACAGTCTGCGAACATCGTGGCAATCGAACAGGCGATTGCTGAGTTAAACCTCGATAACCGTACGATTGCGTTTAAAGACTTGCGTAACGTACCGGATACATTCCCGTCTGCACCGACGTATAAAGACGTCGGTGACATCTACGGTTTTGAATATATCATCACCGTATTGGCGGGGATTAAAGATGCGATCAGTTCCGGTGACGCGGTACAGTTAGAGAACATTAAAGCGATTTTAGAAAGCCTGAAAAATGACTTCTTAGACGCTTTAAATGCGCACATTAACGCAACCGGTAACGTTCACCATCTTGACATTCATCAGGTTAACGGGTTAACGGAAACTGAAATCCGTGCGCTTATCCGTGACGTCCAGTCTGCTATCGATGCAACGATTACGGAAATCAATGCACTGAAGAAAGCAGACGAAGCTTTAGGTAAGCGTATTGACGCTGTTGTCAACTCTCTGGAAGCGTGGAACGACCAACTTAACGTGGTTGCTCAAAACTACCAGAAAATGGCCTTAGCGTTAGCGAACCTGAACTCGTTAGTGTTACAACTGCAAAAGAGCATCAACGATTTAAACACAAAACTGAATCAGGTTATTCAGCGTGTTGCCGCGTTAGAACAACAGGGTCAAGAAACCGATCAGAAAATCGATCAGGTACAACAGAACCTGGATGCGCTTAAACAGCAGGTTAACAATAACACGAACGCAATCAGTCAAGCGAACCAGAACCTACAAAACCACATCGCGGCAGATGACCCGCACACCGGTTATCTCCACAAGAGATACGGTGGTGTGGTTCAGGCCCCAGTACACGTTAACGCTAACCTGACGTCGCGTGATGACGTACAGGCGGAAGCGGGTACGAAATAATTTAATTACAGGAGGAACTATGCTTATGGCTGGTTCCTCCTCTATTTTAATTTTAAGGAAGCGTAATGGCGATTAGTGTTAAACAAATGCGCGATCGGTTAACAACAGTAGAAAATACAGTCGCTACCGGCCCTCGTGTCAATGCGCAGGTCGCATCGAAAGCGCATAACGCGGCAGATTCGTTTTCCGGTTGGACGCCTTCGCGTTTAGACTGCGGAGGAGCGTGTTCGTGGACATGTTCTAACGGATGTAGTCACGGTTGCTCGAGCTGTTCAGGAAACTGTTCAGCGACGTGCGTGGGTAGCTGTTCTTCGTCCTGTGGGGGCAACTGTTCAGGATGCTCCGGTTGCTCGGGGGCCTGTTCTAGCAGTTGTACAAGTACCTGTACTGGAAGTTGTACTGGGCGTTGTTCGCATAACTGTTCGGGTGCTTGCTCCGGCGGATGCTCTGGACGATAGGGGGAAGAAATGGCGGTTGGATTAGCTGAATTAGTAAGACGTCTTAATAACGTCGATAGTATCGCGCTGAAAAACACCACAGGTGTACAGAACTACATCCGCAACAAAGCCACGAATAACGCGGACCTGTTCGGTGGTCGGAATCGTGCGCATTATGACTGTGCGGGTACGTGTTCCTTTACCTGCTCGAGTTGCTCTGGCGGTTGTACAGGGAACGCGTCTGGTGGTTGCGGTTCTTCATGCTCTGCAAACTGCACGTCAGGGTGTTCCAGTAGTTGTTCAGGGTGTTCGGGGAGTTGTTCGGGTGGGTGCGCTAATGCGTGCTCGGGCACTTGTTCGGGCGGCTGCACAGCGTCGTGCTCCAGTAGCTGTACGGGTGGTTGCTCGGCGTGTACAGGGCGATAGGAGGTGAGAAGTGATTTCCCTCAAAAACATTCGAGACCGGATGGGTCAGGTTGAAGGTTACATTAAAACCACAGACGCGAATAACTATATTGCTAATCAGGGTACGGTATCGTCGACGAATAACCTGGCAGGATTACCGTTAACTCACTATAACTGTAATGGGAGTTGTAGCTGGGCGTGCAGCGGCAGTTGTAGCAAAGGTGCAGGGGGAGGCAGGTAAGTCTTCTGGTGGTGGTTCCACACCAAGCCCTTCGAAACCATCCTTGATAACAAAGCTGCTGTTTATGTTGGGTCTGAGCTAGACGCTAAAGATACTACCCGTGAAATAATTGGAGTAATCAATGAAGAACGATCTACATCTTGCATATACGACAACGTTCAATCATCCACTTCACATCTCTTCCCCTGATTCGGTGCGTCACCATCTTGCTGATGATGTACGCTTAATTGCCATGATTCCTGGGGAATGGCCGAAAGTGCGTGGTCGCCATATCGCTAACCGTGACAACTTTACGGTTGAGAATACGTTCAAAATTCGTGATATGGTTGGCGAAAGCATCGTTGTCTTTACCGGTGACAACTCACAACGCGGTAAACTTATCGATGGCAAATATTTCTTTAGTGACGGTGTGTTAAATAATACAGTTGACTTAGAACTTATGTTCACGCCGTTTGAAGAACTCGATGCTAAACCAATGGCGCGACGTTGGTGGAGCCCAGACTACCTGGGTGCGTTCCCTAACTACTACGCGTTGGTTGAAAAGGATACCAAAGAGTATTTCGATACGGAACCGTATATCGATATTGAAGGTTATCAAGAACTCGGAATTACGCATCTGGCCGACTTAATGGCGTACAGCTATAAGTTTGAATGGATTCGTGAACGTTCGGTTTGGAAAGCCATTACTGACGAACACGTGATTACGAAACGCATTCGTAAACCGTGGATGCAGCATATGGTTCAGGTACGTTTTGGTCAGAGCCCAGCTACCGAAGCGGACATTTCCAAACTCGTCAGTTTCTTGCTGTCGAAAGTTAAACTGACCGACGAAGAAGCCGAAGCTGTTAAGCCGATGCTCGACCGTGTTGTGACCTTAGAAGACCTCAAACGGATGAATAGCCGCTACAACGAACTTAACCGTTTACTGGAAGCGTATAATTCACCACTGATTTTAAAACCCGGTGTTAACTTCGACGAAGATCCTTTATTCGCCATCGATTATATTTAAAAATACTGGAGCAACCTGCAATGATAGACAATGTGGAATCCAGGATCTCGACGAAGTTGTACGATAAACCCACTATATTGTCCGTAGTTACGACGTCTAAGTGTAACCTAGACTGTAGTTTCTGCGGTGGAGCCTACTACATGAATCGTGAAGATTCGTCTCGTGCTTTTCAACGCGAACGTATCCTGGAATTACTACAAGAGAATCCAGCTATTAAGGAAATACATTGGACAGGTGGTGAACCGCTGTTAGTCCAACGTAAGATTGAGGATTTCGTTAACGAATTGAAAGTGTCTCATCCGCACCTTGAGCATCACTTGTATACTAACGGCTTAAAGCTGCGTAAATCGCATCTTACGCTGCTAAAAGACTTTGAGCATGTGTTTGTATCAATTGATGGTTACAAGCGTTCTGAGCGTCCTTTTATGCGCTTTATTGAAGAGGATAGTCACGAAGCGCTGGAAGCGTTATACGAACTCGATAACTTCCAAACCTGGGCTGTGATTACGCGTGACCAGTTAGCGGATAAGCGCTGGTATGAAGATATTGTGGATTTACATCGTGCGATGTACCACTATCGTCCCCGTGCGTTTTCTCTGATGTTTGATGCCCAAATGCCAAAACCGTTGTCTCCCGATCACATCATGAACTTCGTTTATGGTTATTTAAAGATTCAGGAGAATATGGAACGGCTGAACGTCCAAACTGGAGAATCGTGCGGCGTGTCTGTCAGCAAGATTTTCGAAAACGAGTGTAATGTCTGTAGCGAAGAGTTGTATTTGAACGCAGATGGAACAGAACATCAGCTTCAGAATGCACCGGCTATCTTAAACGGTGGGTGCAATCAGCTTGCTTGCTCTATCGGGGTAGGTGCTTACGAGTACATTAAACGCGTGATTTATGCAGAGCGTAAAAGGATAAGCAAAGATGAGCAATAATGAAGCACCACGTTCACAACGTACTTACCAGGTGGTAACGAACCTGTCTTGTAACTTAGACTGTGAGTATTGTTACGAACGTAAGTATCCGCGTAATAACAAAGCGGCGGATATCGTGGATTTCTTACACGCCTGTTTTGAGCGTGATAAAGATATTCCGAACATCGACGTCATTATTGATATCATCGGTGGCGAACCTTTTATGCAACCGAAACTGCTGTTAGCGGCGTTTGAAACCGCAGAACAGCTGTGTAAGGAGCATAATCGTCCGTATATGTTCAGTATCTCCACGAACGGGACGTTGTTAGACCGTCCGTTAAACCGTGAGATTGTTGAGCGTTGGAAAGACAAACTCTCCATCGGTGTTTCTATCGACGGGCTGCCAGAAGTCCATGACCGCTATCGTATCTTTACCACGACGCGTCAGGGTTCTTACGAAGCCGCTGTTCGTGGCTATAACTACTTAAAAGAAGTGGGCATTGCCGAACTGGGTATTAAGGCAACCTTTACGTCCGAAACCTTACCGCACTACGCGGCGAGTATGAAGTCGTTAATCGACATTGCCGGTGGCGGTACGATTTCAGGTAACGTGACGTACGAAGATATTCTTCCACGAAGCATGGCGACGGATATTGCGTTGCAGATGATCGAGGTGATGGATTATTGGATTGAGAAAGGGCTGCACACCAACCCACGTAACGTGTTGTCCCACATCATTCCTGAAGGTCTGGATTTCCGTCAGATTTGGGACCCGGATTGGCGCGATAAACTGCTGTACGACGACACGCACCGTTATAACCCTGAACGTTTACGTCCGTTCTGCGGGACGCTGACGTTTATGACTTGTTTAGGTTTTGACCGTAAGGTGTACGGTTGTAACCGATTCATGTCAACGGTAACGTCACGTTCTGCGGTGTTTGAGTTAGTCGGTCGTGAGTTTGTTAGCTTAGACGGCGGGAAACTGCTGGAAGAGATTCAGACGCAATACACCAACTATCCTGAAACGTGCTTAGGCTGTCCGATGAAACACGGTTGTGGGAGCTGTGCGGCCGCTTCCTACGAAAACGGTGAAGGGACACTGGAAGACCGTAAGGCGTATCACGCTGAACGTCGTCAATGTGGTTGGACGACCGCAAAACTGATGGCAGCAGAATACTGGCGTCAACGTACGGGTACCGTCCACGCATCGTCACTGCACGATTCGTCTGTATGTTACTGTCCGAAATGTACGCGTGAGCGTGAGCAAGCTAAACGTGCGTTAAATGCACAACCTACTGAGGCAAATAATGAAATCAATTCTGATCCACAATTTTACGAAGCGTAAACTCCACCTGGTTGAGCGTTTTCTGCGTAAACACAAACTCTATAACGTCCACGCCATTATCCCTGGTGAAGACTTTACAGATGAGATTAAACCCCTGTTGATTAAGTACGGGTTAAACGTGATGATTCCTGTTTACTGCACAGAGACAGGTCATGAGTCCGTTGTGGAAATCGAAAAACGTAATCCGGGTTTCGAACAACGCGTACTGGACTACCCACGCCACAAAATCGAACTGCTTCGTTATTCTGCGGAGAATCCGAGTAGCGCTTCTATCGCTGCGTTAGCGGTGTCTTTCCCGCGTCTGCCGATCCGTTGCTTACGTTCCACGTCTATTTACGATGCGTATTACGTAGAGCATCAGACGTTTAACGAAAATGTATTACCGCAATTAACGGATGAAGAACGCGACATTGCAAACGTGGTGTGGTCAAACGATCTCTCTGAAACCTTCCAGTTGATTGATTTTGGCTTGCTGCAAGAATTAGGTATGGTTGGAGAAGAAGAATGTCTGCTTCTAACAAAAGCTTAACGAAGGAAGAGATTCGCGCGCGCTATTTCGCTCACGATCTCCCAATTGACCGTCACGGTAACTACATGGAACGTGTAGGTAACGAAGACCGTGGACGTACGGGGTTCTGTGCTCTACTGCACTATAAGTTGATTGAAGGGATGAGTGATGAAGAAGCTTTAGCCCAGATGCAAACTTACGAAATGTCTCCTATCGAGTCGAAGTTTACACTGAATAAAGCAAAAGAATTCATTACTGACGTTCTGGAGATTGATCTGGACGAGATTCGTTCGAATATGCGTTCGACGTCTCGTTATATCTATTTAGATATCCAGAAAATCATGTTGGAAATTGAACATCGTTACGAAGACCAGCGTCACGGCTATATCGAAGTTGACGGTCGTCATTTCCAAGCTGATGAAACCTCTCGTCAGATGCTGGGCCAATATATCCAGTCTGAAACTGCACCGGATTATTGGCTGGACACGTCGAATACACGTATAGAACCGTTTACGCTGGAGCAATGTAAAACGTTGCTGGCGGCTATTGTGAAGCGTGACCAACAGCTACACAACGCGATGTCTGCCCAGAAAAGTGAAATTCGTCAGTACGCTGAACAGCGTGACTACGACACGATCCGTGCACTCGCGCTGGAAATGGGATTAGAATAAAAAATACCTACCTCCGTAAAGGAGGTAGGTAAACTTATTATTTTTTTGTTATAGTAGTTGACTTAGCGATTAAGCAGTAAAACCGTCCAACTCACCGTTGGTGGTGGCCAGGTCAATACGATTATCGACAACCTTCGGTGTAATTACGAAAGTTGCCATTACGCCCGGTTTATAACGGAGGTTCTTTTCAGTAACGGTGCACGTCACGGTACGCAGAGTGACGTTTTCATGTTCGTCTTTCTGGTCTTCGGTGTTGTACACAACGTCACCTGGCGCGATAGCGTCGTCAGGTTTTACTTTGTTGATGTAATACTGTAACCAAGCGCGGAGTTCATTTTCTTGAACCCAGCGAGACAGATCATCAGTTAGTTCAATCCGTCCTACAACACCTGGCTCCAGACGATCGTAATGCAGTTCGATTTCGCCTTTGAAATTCTCAGAACCTGGTAGTGCGGTCATGGTAACTTTGGTATTCTTACCTTCGCCTTCCAGCGCAGCAGGCAAACCAAAGGACACTTCTTTATCTGTAATCTGATGCGGTAGCTCAGTGTTAGCAGCATTATAAAGCGCGACCAACATCATCTGGTTAGTAGCGGCCATTATCTTAGGTCCTTAATAATTCGAGTTAAAGAAATATCGGGGGAGGTCACCCCCCCCCCGATTTAATTAGCCACCGACACCCGGTGCAGTGAAGCCATCAAGTTCACCTTCCAGACCGCTCAGTGCTACCTTCTCAGGAGCTGGAGGAGTAACTTTATACGTTGCAACAGTGCCTGGCAGGAACTTCAGGTGTCCAGCCACAACAGTTACTACGTAAATGGTTTTGCCTTCTTCTTCACGAGAAATACTTTGCAGGTCGTTTTCACCGAACTCGTCATCGGTGTACCCTTTCTCAGCCATGGCTGCGTTAACTTTCGCCAGGATTTTCGCTGCTGAATCGAAATCGGTAGCAGGTGCAGTTACTTCAACTTCACCAACGATGTCGCAGGAAAGACGAGTATAGTGGAATTCTTTCTCGCCTTTGAAGTGTTGGCTTTCTTCCTTGGCGGTCAGGGTAATTTTAGTGTTGCGGCCAGCTTCTCCGGTGAACTCAGCAACAGCACCAAAGTCAACATCAGCTACGGTGAGTGCGGGGTCCAGAGAAGTGTTTTTGGCATTAACAGCGTCAATAAGTTGCTGTTGGAAGGCTTTAGCCATCTTTTTTACCTCGTTAGTGGTAGGGGTGGATTGCATAAGAAAGTTATTTTAGACATTTCCTAAAATATAGATATGACGGTTGGCAGTAAGCGCTAACCTGAAAAAAATATTTTTTCTTAATTTTAATAAGGGTGAGATTATGCTAAAACGCATTCTCGTGGTCGTTGCTTTTGTAATGACATTGGCAAGTTGTGCTATTCAGCCGAACGCGGAAGGTCAGTTCTCCACCGTACCTGTTGACCAACACGATATGGTCATTTACACCTGTACAGGTGCTTCTCAGGAATTCGCTGATTTTAAACCGGTACCGTCTAGCCTAAAACTGATGCCCCTTTCGGTGTTAGTCATGGATACAGGGGCGAATTGGGTCGCTACATGGGACGAAGGTAAAATTGAATCTCCGCAACTTTATAAAGACCTGTTAGGTAAAGTGGACGGTAACTTAAACGTCGTTACCGGTGAGCGCTATTACCGTGTAAACGGGTTGCTGTCGAAAACCCCAACGTTTGCGTATTCTACCGTCAACTACAAAACGGGTGAAGGTAAAGGCGTAACGTTCTTCAGATGTCACGAAGGCAGCATTCCAGATACCGGCACTATGTTGCACCCGGTAGAATAATAAATACCCTCCTGCTTAGCAGGAGGGTAGGTTTATTTTGTCCGTAAAACGCTCTAGAACGCGTTCTAAGACGGTTTATACAAAATAAGGTACAATCACCCTAAGTTAAAGATTATGCGCTTAGATTTTAACTAAGGCGCTCCAATCGATAGGGCTTTGTTTCACGACTTTCACAGTACCACGATTCGGTGACCAGAACGTGATATTCGGTTGGTTACGAACGTCGATATGCAACCAACTGATGTCACATTCAATAAAGTGAATGAACGGAAACTCATCAGGATTAGCGGCAATATAATCGTGGACTTGTTTTACCGTTGAATCTAACAATGTTGCGTCGAACGCGTTACCGAACTTGTGCTGACTTCCTGAATCGGAATAGAGTTGTAACGCACGTTGTTTATAGTTACCACCCTTAGACTTTTCTTGGTTAATGAAAAAGTCTAAGGTTCTTAGACCACGCTGTTGCGCAGCAGACGAGTTAATCACCATTCTGCCGAAACGGTTACGAATCTGCTGTAGCGAAATCATTAACAGCGGGTTCATAAACCGAATTGCAGAATCACCGTATTTGGCGATGTACGATTGTGGTACTAACTCTTTGATTTTAAAGTTACTCGGATTTGGATGAAACATCTTCCCTCCCAGACAGAAAAGCCCGTTTGATGTTCAGGTATTTGACATTAACGGGACAACCTGTGGTGATATCAACTCGTTCGTGGTCAGGAATAGCAGGTTCCTTAAACTCGCGAACGAACAAATAGTTTCGATTGTAATCTAACGTACGGTAGTCGTTAGTGGTATAAGACGGTTTCGCGTTAGGGTCTACGTAAGCATCCCAACCGAATCCTACAACGGCTTTATAAAACGTTTGGCAGATATACGGTGAGATTTCTAACGACTGCATAATACGCAGAAACGTTAAGTCAGCGAACACTTTATCGATAATGCGTGAAACGTTGCCACCGGGTGTCATAGGGTAGCTACGTTCCGTACTGCATTTCTGGTATAGCAAATCGTGAATACAGGCTGCGGGTGCCCAAGGACCGTCAGGATGGAAAATTCCCTGTAAGTGTTCGGGTATCGACGCTAAGTCCGTTACGAACCCTTTCGGAGCGGTTAACCACAGTTGCGTGTCAGGTAATACACCGGTTAAATATACCGCACGGTCTAAGTGTACGTGGTCGTGATAAATCTCACGTAACGTAAACGGATAATGGTAATCCTCCGTTAATACAAACCACTTATTATCTAAACGTTTATATTGAAGCTTTTCCATTACCCACACCTTTCCTTACAAAAACCAGAAGAATTCTTGTCCACGTTTTTCGTCTTTACGTTTTCGACCAGACGTTAACGCTTTCCACAATAACGCTAAGAGTTTAGCAAACCAGTTCATTTTACTAACCCCGCTTTTACCGCATAATCTGCCATTTCTCTGAACACGCGGCCGTACCAGCCGTAAGTGTATTTCTCGTTTCGCTTACGTTTTTCGGAGATTTCCGTGTAGTAAGTTACTTGGTGCGAGATTAACGCAAAGATTAAAATGCTTAACCCTTCATCTTTACGGTATTTCAGATACGCGTTCAACGCGCCCAGCGTTTTAGGCCCCATCCCACCATCGGTGTCGATATCCGCGTAGAGTTTCCCTTCGTTATTTAAAACGTTGAGAATACGTTGTAGTGATTTCACGCAGTTAGCACGCCCTGCGTTAATCCCGAAATCAAACATTCTGTCAGCCAGTAACGGTGAGATAGCGAAAATCTCGTCAAGTTTGAGTTTCTTCCACCAACCGCGATCGTAGATATCGAATGCTTGTGCACGGGTAAGGTCTTTCATCTTCCCTGTGTAGCCGTATTCGCGTGCGGTAGTTAAAGTTACGCCGTGACAGGTTTCTCCACCTTTATCGTCAGGGTCGTTGACGTACCCACCTTCCAAATCGGTTTTGGATTCAATTATACCTTCTTTAGTCCAACGTTCGGCCATTTTCGTTTAACTCCTATTTTACACAAAAAAGAAAAGAGGGTGGGGATTACCCCACCCTGTGATTATTTTTTCTTTTTAGCGCGAGACGCCGCCTTTGGCGGTGTGGCTTCAGCCGGTTTACGCGCAACGCGCACTGTAAAACCGCCAACCCAAGTCAGACACTCAGGACGGAAGAAAATACCGTGTTCGATTGCGCTACCGTCTAACGGTAACTCACCAACCTGTTCTACCCACACGTCGTCTTCTGTAAGGGTTAGGCTGTACTGCTCGTTAATGACGGGCAGTAAGTCAGCGGTAGTCGTTGCAGATTCTACCAACAGCTTCGGTAATACGTTCAGGAAATACAAACCTGCGTCAATGCGGTTATACTGGAACGTTTGTTCGTTAGTGTAACCGAGATTCTTAATCGACGCAACCGTAATTTCGGTATTGTAAGTACCGGTGGTCACAACCGGATCGCCCAGCGTGACTTTGGTGGTGTCGAACTCAGCGTCCGGGTTAGCCTTCTTAATAAGGTCGAAGATAGTTTCTTGATTGGCCATTACTGTAATCCTCTTAATCTAAGAATCCCGGTAAGACCGGATTAGTCTGTGCTAATTCAATCTTCGACTTCGGACGATCGGTACCGTTAAAGTGGATTAACAGATTACCGGTCAAGTTAGAACACAGAGGGCTGAGCGTCAGCACCAATACACGAGTGAATTTCGTATTTGCGCCTTCGTAACCTGCGGTTGGACCATCGTAAATAACTTTAGCACCGTACAGGTTGTTAGCCGCGTTCTTAGGTACGCTTACCCATTTCTCGTCAACGACGCTATCCAGTTTAGTAGCTAACTCTACCAAGTCTACGGTGTCGTTGATAGTAATCGGGTCAAGGTAATCTTTTTCTGCGGTGAAATCAATCGGATGAGAATAAACCGCCGCGTTACCTTTCTTCGTAGACGGATACTCTACCAGATTCTCTAATTGAGTAACCGGTAACAGTTCAGTCAGGTCAATAGGATCACGCAGCGTAAGCGTTACTACACCGCACCACTCGTAAGATTTCTCGTTAGCGGTAAGCTGATGGGTTTCACCTTCAACTTTTGCGTCAACGATATCCGAGGGTAAAATATTTAGGTTGTATTTTGCGTTAATCGCATTAAGCAAATCTGATGCGGTTACCACACTGTCGTTACCGAATACCAGCTCACCGGTTAGGTAATCGGGTAAATTACGACGGTGGTAAGTCACCGTTAAAGTAGTAGACTCATCGCCTTTGAGTTTAGAGGTCAGAACCACCTGGGTATCAACCCCAGTACCGGTAGGTTCTCCGATATCAACATCACTGAAAGTCAACGGTGGACTAATATTGTTTTCAGTGTTGATGAGTTTTAGCAGTTTCTGTTTTGACGTAAGAGACATCGCGTTAACTCACAGTAAGTAAAAAGGTTTAAGAGGTCGTTTTACATCCCTCAGCCAGCATAGGAATAGTCGGGTGGGGTGTAAGTAAAGTGGTGTCAAAATAACAAAAAAAGAAAAGGGAAAGAAAATTAATTCCGCTATAGACCGAAGCCTATAGCGGAAAGAGGTTAGCGAACGTTATGTGCTAAGTACATCAGCGTACGAGTGTCGATGTCACGAGAAGTTTGTGACATCTGGCTCAGTAACTTGTTGGCGGTAGGATCGCTATAAACACGTTTTAACCATTCGTCAACCATTTCTGGTACAGTGTCGACCAGGAGCGGATAGTTAAGATTTTCCAGTGTGTATTCAACGAATTCGTGCATCAGGTTCTGGTCACGGTGCATGGCGTCACCTAACTCACCCACAGGGTACTCTTCACGAGGACGTTTACCCCAGCTACAGATGTGCATGTAGGTAGTATTCACAATTTCCTGATATTCTTCTAACTTAACTAAATCGAAGTCAGTATTTGGACGACAGAAACCTGCTAAAACGCCTAGAGCAATCGGATTGTTACGAATGTAGTTACGAATATCATCTTTTAATACGAAAAACATTTTAATACTCCTTTAGGTAAATGCAATAATAGAGGGGTGGTTTACCACCCCTTGTACGATTTTAGTTAATTAACGATGCTTCTGACATATAGGACAGTTGCAATCAGAAAACAATCCTTTAATGAGCTCTTTCGACCCATCCTTAAGAAATCGTTTGTACGACAGATCACGTAGACGATCCTTCAATTTCCCAATAAGGCCAGGTTCATAGTTGAGCAGGATGATAAGTGTATCGTCATTGTAAGTCCATTGACGGACTTTCTCAGGATACGCGCGAAGAACCCCGCTTATAAACGCATCGGCATCTTCTCCACCGATAGTATTGATTGTTAGAAGACGTAGACGATTGTCAACAATCTCATTAATGAGGCTGCTAATTTCTTCTTCGAGAGCAATGTCCCACCATTTCCATTTAATGGTGAGTTTTTCGCCCTCGAGTTTAGTCTCTAACTTGGTAGAATAGAATGCTGTCAAAGTGTCATTAATCGCTTCGGCATCTGGACCAGTGTAAGTGTAGGAATACGGTTCTTCGAACCATTTAATAACGACAGGATCGTTATCAACAAGCACAGTTAGAGTGTCGTCAACATAATTAGACCCACGAATTTTCTCCTTGTGTTCGTGAACAGCACCACGCATGATATCATCTGCGTCTTCTTTTCCGATACCACGAATCGAAACAAGACGAACGGTGTCGTTATCGATCAGTTCAGCGATAGAACGAATTTCTTCTATAATCTTTTGATCGAAATTCTTCATTTGAACGATGATCTTGTCACCATCCCAATAAAAGTTTAAAAAGTCAGGATAGAGGGCCCCTAACGTTTCTTTAATTTCCTTACCCTTCCTGCCGTCGTACCAGAGGGAATACGGTTTGTTACCGTTGTTTATAGGCCACTCTTGTTTTTCGGCCTCGGCTTTCGGTTGTTCAGTCTTAGTCGTTTCTACCCGGGTGTTCGTGGCTACCGGGTTGAGTAACTCACCGATCTCTACCGCAATACTCCACCAAACGTACTCACTGTTGTCAGTCCAGTAGAACACCATGCTTTCAACATTGACCTGTTCTACACGGAAATGCACACCTTTATCCAGGAATATACGATAAAGTCGATCGAGTAACTGTCCTTCGGGAACCGGACGGATTTCAGTTTTAACGAGTGAGGTAATCTCAATATTAAACATGGTACTTTTCCTTTTGGTAAATTATTCGTAGTTGTGCTTAAGGAACTCTAAAGCACGTTGGTCATTGGTTAATGCTACTGCCGACATTTTCTTTAAGGCTTGACGACAGTAAGCGTCACTCACAATACGTTGTTGCCAAGCATTGACAATTTCCGTAACGGTTTCTCCTTCTACAGCTGTATTGAGTTTATCGATAAAGTGACGCCCCATCAGATACGCAACTGCGTAGTCTGTGAACATCTCTGTACCGAAATCACCGTCTGGGTAGTCAGCACGTTTCCGCACTGACATATCGGTAACAATTTGGTACGACGACTTCACCACTTCGTGGAATTTTTCTACCGTTAAGGTATTAAGGTCCATACCCGATAAAGAGAGTGAAGCCAGTACCGGAATACTGGCTGGGTATTTACGAATGTAATCACGTAACTCTGATTTTAGTTCTTTTCTCATCGAACTCACCACTTATATTCAAACAAATAGTTGGAGAAAACATCGGCGAAATTTTCTAAATCATCGGCGTCAATCAAATCTAATCCTTTATTCAGAGATCCTAGCCATTCACCATCGTAGCAAACTGCCATTACAGAATGGCGAACTTTTAGTTTACCGTCATTAGTAAATGAACGTTCACCGTTCTCGCCCGCCTCGTAGCGTTCCCCATTGTCAGCCAAGATAACCAGTTTGTCTAACGGGATGAAATCGTCCATTACAACAAAGTCATAACGTGCAGTGACAAGATCGTCGGTTACAGTTAAACGTTCAATAATGTAAAGGTTTGAATCACGTTTCAGCTGTTTGCTTTTTCTCCATCCATTCTTAATCAGCGAAAAAGCATCGCTTCTGCCAGTAAACAGATCTTTAATTTTATAGGTTTTTTCTACTGAATGGAAAGCGGCATGAACGTTGTTGTTGAATTCTAAGCTAAACATATTCTATTCCTTATTTACAAGTCGAAGTGTTAATGAGTTAATTTAGGTTTAGAGATGATTTCCGATAACTTCCGAAACTAATTCGTAAAGGTCATCGTCACTACACACATCCACACTAATTCCGATATCGATACTACGATTACGGAACCCTACTTTGAGCGTTTTACCGAATTCGGTTTGAAGGGCTTTATAGAGGATGTTCTTATCTTCTTCTGTGAGGTGTACAGGTAGTCTAACGGTGAACTTGTAATGCTCTTTCGAAACAAGTTCGTTGGAATAATTAAGACGATTAGCTCCACGCGTTCCGATAATCTGTGTTACCAGCTTAAACATTTCTTCGTCGGTATGTGGTGTTGCGCTATAACCGATATCGATAGTGTTTCTGCGGAAACCTGCGCAGAACAGAGCACCGAACTGCTCACGGAATTCTTTGTGCAGAACATCTTTTTCTACGTCCAGTAATCCGTAACCCAAATCAACGGTGAATTTGTATTTTTCTTTGTCAACTAATTCGTTAGTGTAATCAAGTCTAGTGAAGTTCATGGTATATACTCCTAAAATGGTTTTAGTTAAGTGAGAGTAGCTGAACTCTCACCTAGGTAATATATATCTGAAATTATTTTTATTAAAACCCAGCAATAAAGCTGCCTAACGAAAGCCGCTGTAGGTATTTCGGCTTACGTGCCAGGTAACAGTTCTTAGGATTACCTATTGCCATCTGTGCAACCGCACGTTCTAAACGCGGTGCTTCTAAGATAGCTCGATAGTTCCCTTCGTAATGCATTAACCACGCACACTCTTCAACAAAACGTTTTGCTTCACGGTATTCTAACGTACGAATACGTTTCTTACCACGAAACAAAACCACATCACCATTACTACGAAATACAACCGTTTCACGCTTCATTAATAATCTCCCACATTTCACGTTTCACTTCAAGTTTATATTTTTCTACTTCAGGACGACAGTGAACCGTTGCCTTCTTGACCAACTCTAGCCCACCGTCTTTCGTTAACACACCTTCAGTAATCAGTTCGGTAATAGCACAAAGTTTAAAATAGAGTTCGCCCATTTCAGTGAGCAACTTATCTTGTTGCTTGATTAGCTCGTCTTGCTCAGCAATAATCTTTTCATTAACTTCGCAGACAGGACATTCCTTACGTTTAAACAGCCGAATTAGTTTAAAAACCATTGTCACCACCGTTAGCAATCCAGGTTGCAACACGAACGTGTGCGTTATGGAAGTTAGAGACCAAGAGTATTACACCACCTAACGTACGTGGAACACGTAAGGCTTCGAAACGACGACAGTAGGAACGTACGCAATACTCAGAACCCAAGATAACGACTTCGCAGTATTCTGAACGAATCGGCAGAAGTTGAGAAACGAGTTTATCACACGTTTCTTTGTTGTCTTCTAATAACCCGCCACTGAGAATATAGTTGACAATGTTCTCAGGTGCCGATGTGTTTGTGATTTTACTTTCCATCTTTTAAATCTCCACCGTAGTTCGTTCAGTTTCTTTAATAAATCTATGGACCGACTCACCTAATTTCTTTACACTATTACTAAGTTTAATAAGCGTATCGAAATAGTGTTGCGCTGTTCGACCAAATAGCATCGGTCCTGCTTTCAGTTCCAATGCAGAAACCAGATAGAGTTCGGGAAGAAAAATAGCACCGCCTTTACGACCTATCCTGACGGTGATATTGCGTACCTGAACATTAATTAGTTTACCGTCAGGGAGTACCACAATTTCGGTATACCAATCTGTTGCTTTAACGATCGTTCTGACATTCTCACCGCAAGCCCAGGTTTTAAACGAGGTGTCTAGCCAACATCTGAATTTGTATAACAGTAATGACATATTGTTACTCCTCCCTCTCAGGATTTCCTGAGAGGGGTTATATCACAGTTTCTCTTCTATTGTGTCGATTCGAACTAACGCGTCGTGACTGACTTTCCGTGCGTGTCCGATTGTCCCACCGAGGGCTTTTGTTGTTGGGTCTAAGGTATTCAGACGGTGATACTGATAATCGATATCACGTATACAGCGTGCCTGCTGTTTTACCATCCGAATTAACTGTCGTTTGGTTTGACGATTGTTATTAAGCTCCTGCCGTAATCGCATGTTTTCTTTATAAAGCTCCTGTTGACGTACGTTAATTAATCCCAACAACCAATCTAACATTTTTACCCCCGGTGCAAGAAGATGCGGTTAGTGTTTTCGAACTTCATTTCAGTCCACTCCAGTTCCCAGTAAGCCTGGTTAACATCGCGAGACGTAAGTTTCAGATTCGAAACATTGGGGATATCGCACATTTGAAGTAAACGGATAATCGTCACCAGCTCTTTACGAGGTCGGTCCCAGATAACCTCCAGATATTCTTTTAAACGCTCTGGATAAGCGACAGGACGAATATAGACCATACCTGACGGATACTCAATCGCTGAAGGTGTTTTAGGGACTAACCAAACCCAGTCTTTTAATACTGGGCCAGGATGATAATTCGAGAGCTGGGTAAGTGCGTTTGCGACAGAACGGCAACGGAAATACATGATGTCCCAGTCTTTCTCGAGACAGTTGTGTGCGACGACAACTTTTAATGGGTCGATAGGTTTACCGTCAATAGTAGTAACGCCTGGCTGATTAGCCAAGATTTGACGTTCACGTTTGGTATAAAGATTCATGTTGATTGTTACAGACATTTAATGCTCCTTTAGGTAAATAGTGGGGTAATTAAGCCTTCGTTATTTAAGATTCCGAACTTCTCTCATCTCGTTACAAAATCTATCAAACAGCTGGGCGTATTCGCCAACGTGAGCTTCTAGCTGTCCAAAAAAGTGGCGTGAAAGTCGTTCGCTGATTTCTTTTTCGTATTTCTTGAGAACGTGTTTAAAATATTCACCGTCTCTCTTAATTTTCTGCGCAAGGGGTTCCAGAACTTTAAGAACCCATGGTTTGTTTGGGATCAAGAGATTCAGATTACCTTCAAGATATTTGCTTTGATAAATTATAAATAGATGGTGTTCGTGTTCATCTTTCACTGCGCGAATAAACTCGGCAGCATCGGCCTCGCTAATATCCTCAACTGTAAATAGCAGAATATTTTCTTTCTCTATGTCATTCAATAGGTTATTTAAAAAAGCGCGATAAGTAGCACCTTCATAGTTCACTTTAAGCATGTTGTTTTCAACCGGATAAGTGAATTTGTCGCTGTAAAAAAGGTATAATATCGAACCGATTTTACCTGCTTGTTTGGGGGTAAGTGGAATCTCGTCTGTGAAGTAAGCGACGTCTTTCGCAGTTGGCTTGTCTTTTAGCCTACAAGTCATTTGATCCGGAATTTCTGGATCTTTAGGCGTCTCAACAGGCCGTACTAAAATATCCATAACCGCACTAATGAGCTTGTTAGGGAAATCGACCTCGCCTTCTACCCAGAAAATGTTAAACGCTTCTGATTTAACTTTATAGTAAAACGTGTACGTGTTTTGTAGCTCAGTGATTTCTTTAATTTGATCCTCAGTAGGGATAGGGGAAATTTTAAACTTGTTGATAACCTTTTCTTCTTCGGTGAGTTCGAACTGAAACATGCTACTCCTCCTTAAATCATTGCTGGGAATTCGAAATCAATCTTATTTACGATCCCGTAATCTTCTTTTAGTTGAATGTTTAATGTTCCCTGAAATAACTCAAGAGAACCGATGAAGAACGCTGTGTAGCAGTTTCCACGAACAGAAAAGGCAAGATCCAATCCCCTTAAACAGCGTTTTAAGGTATCGTGTTCTTCTTTACTACCGAACAACTGGAAATTGATAACGGTAATCTGTTTGTTAATGATTGCCATTAACCAATTTTTAATTCTTTTCGTGGTTATACTCTCTTTAAAATCGTTAGCTTCTGGTAGCCAACTAACGTGAACAAACGGAGCGGCATAATCCACACGAACCTTTTGCTCCCAACGTACTTGCATCAAACCACGAATACGATTTGCTAATGTTTCAGAATCACAAAGTAGCATAATGCCGTTAGTAGAATTTGGTTTCATAATTGCCCTTCCTTCTTAATGTAATCTTCAACCAACTTATCAAACACGATTTTTATCTTCTCGCGTTCTTCTTCACCCAATTCACCAGAACAGGTTAGCCCATTTATCTTCCCGTACCGTAATTCCAACACATATTTCAACCGATGACGTAAGGCTTGATCAAAATGCGTCGGAATATAAATTGGTTCGAAGTTGTGCAATAAAGTAAAATTGTCTTCGGTATGTTTAGGGGGTTCGAATTTTACTTTATCTAAGATAGTAAGCCAGCGTTGTCTGTCGACTAACCGATCGTCCCAATAGACAGGTTTTGTCTTAGAGGGGGTAAGTGTATTGTAGTCACTGGAATCGGAGATACGGAAATTTGCTGTGACGTAAGTCTTCGTGAGTAACGAGAGAAGACAAATCGTTCCTTCTTCAGAGTAGCTTAAACCCTCGTCGAGTATGTCTTTAGCTTTCTTGAAGTAGTCTTCAATATAGTCTTCAGCAATTGGCTGAATTTCTACTTCTATAGCGCTAATTTGAGGCCCGTCTATCCGTAAAGGAAATTTTAGTTCAGCGATATATTGCCTATCCGATGTATATGCGCGTGTAACAATAGGGTAAGTAACGGGCTTAGCCAAATGACGATATTCGCCAACCCTAATGACTGCGGAACGTCCAAAGTCCCCTTTATTCGATTTTGAAAAACCGTAAAGGTCTTTTAGATACTCCAGATACTGTTCATCGGACATTTCATCGGTATTAAATTCGCGAATGTAGAGCCGATTAAAAGATCCTTTTGTTTGTTCGTAGTAATAACCGGGGTCCCTATTTGCTAGAATGTGCGGGAGATAATACGGGTGATACATCTAATCCTCCTTTCGGCTATAACTAATAGAGCGAATGTAAATTTCGCTCTCCCCTAGGTAATATATATCTGAGAAAAAATAAAAAAAAAGAAAGGTAGTAGGGGCTTAGCCCCTACTACCTAATATTTATTTCATTCCGTTCTGAGAAAGCGTTGTCCCTGTAAGATGCTTAACAACGATCTTAACAGGCAAATTAGCATCCTGATACTGCACCTCAGTTTCAGATAAATCGGTGATATCGACAACTTTGGAAGCTACTTTTATTAACCTCCAAAGGTTAAGACACGGTTATCTGCGGTAACGATTAAATCGTTGTCTTTTACTACAGCGGCTTCTTCATCGTTACCGAAAACCAGAACGGAGAATTGGCCTTTATAACCTAACGAGTTGGGTGAAACCTGTAACGTTACAGCGTCTTTCCCTACTGTGAATGAATCGTCCTGAAGATCTTCGGGTTGCAGGTTACTGCCACAGGCTGCGTTAATCGCGTCGATTAAATCGTGTGTGCTAAACCCCTCTCCAGTTACTTGCACCAGAATAGGTTGCTGGTTTAACCAACGTTCTGCGGTTAAACGGTTGTAATAGATTTGTAACGTTCTGTTACCGGGACGTTTTATCTTTACAACAGCAGTGGTGTCACGATCCATTTCGTTACTGGTTTTTACGTCGCTGACTTCAACCTCGTTCTCTTGCAGGTCAAGCTGGAGGTCATGGTTAACCAGTGAAATAACCATGTTAAGTGAAGTTAACGACAAATCTGGCGTGAATTGTTCCACGTATGTTTACCTCCTACGGTTGGGGAGACATAAAATGTTGGCTAAAAACATTTCACCCCCCCCCCGATTACGTTTTCAAGCACTCTCGCTTGAAAATAATTAACTGATTTTTAAATCTCTTAATGTGCCGGTTGATTTCATCACGTTTTGGAAAGCAGTGCTAATGTTAGAGGTCCAGTAATAATGTTGACCATTAATAACCTGCTGGTAGGCCACCGTACAAGTGTTGCCGCCTAGATTTACGGTGATGTTAGAAGCTCTCCCACCTTGTAAATAGACCGCTAAACTTGGTTTTGCATCAGCAGCCAATGTGATCAATAGTAGTTGGATACCAATAAGTGTGCCTACGCCGCAGCTACCAGGATTCTGAATAGTCCCTTTATTTTTCTGCTCTAACGGCCAGTTTGGTCCCACCGCACCCCAAAATTTAGCCATTGAATCGCTATATGCAGCAGTTGCAATTTTACAGCCAAGAGATCGGCCCACCATCTGGCTCATCATAAAGGGTTTGCCTAATCCTAACTTAGTACCCGCAGCGCTCATCCACTGTTCGCCCGTTTCGCTCTTAGCCGAAGAACCTACCCATCCTGACGCTACCCCCATCTACCCTCCTTTTTAATTAAACACGTGAACCGTATATTGCACCTACTGCGTCCCATCTTGGCGCGTTACCTCTAACAGCTGCACCGGCGGCTCCACCACCGTGACGAGTACCGGAGTTGCCATAACACGCCCCACCTGAAGCACCTACGTTGCCACCTGTACCACCGTGGTTAGCATTAGGTCCAGAACCCGTACCGGGGGAGGTAAGGGTGCCAGCTTTCGCAGCGTCTCCTCCTGGGCCGGAATACTTACCAGCAGCACCGAAGGGACGCCCACCGCCGCCACCAACTACATAAGCACCGCCCCAGCCAGCATCCCAATAACCACCACCACCGCCGCCACCGCCTCCGGCAATAGCGCCACGGTTGGTTATACGCAGTCTGCTTCCTATTCCGTTCTGTATTGCGGCTCCACCTGCACTACCGGCTGAGTTAGAGCCACCATTACCACCTCTACCGTATACTGTAACCCCTGAGTTGATGATAAGTGTAATATACGAATTTTGAAGATCACTAGGAAATTCTAAGCAGGCAACCGCGCTGCTATAAGACACTAAATCCCCCGTAATAGTCACAACGGCAGCGGTAGAGCCTATAGAACGTAAATAGTTAATAAGCGTATCTTTATTGTAATTGTGATTAGCCCCGATCGAATACTGAACCTCTTTTGATTTTCCCGCCAATTGCGACATCCAACCAGGTACGGGTACACCAAGTGTACCCATCGCAGCTGACATCCAATCTTTACCAGTTTCAGCTTTTGCTGAAGAACCAATCCATCCACCTACACCTACGACAGCCATTAGGAGTTCCTCTTGATCTCACTAATTTCTTGGCGTAACGTTTTCACCCCTTCTACTAACAATGCAATAACGCCGTTATAGTTAAGACGCAAACGTTTTTCACCAGAAATAGCGTCATCGTCTTCAGTAACCAATTCAGGTAACGCAACTAATGCATCCTGAGCAATTAAACCTACCGAAGTGTTCCAACCGTCGTCTGGATGTTGAACCTCGTACAGATAGCCGGTAAGCGCTTCTAAACGGTCTAACGCGTTATCCAGTTTCACCAGATTACGTTTGTTGCGACGGTCAGAACGAATCTGTACGTCGTTAAACGAACCGTTGCCGTTACCGGTAATGTTGTGTCCGAAGGTTACCTGGCCAGTAGAGTTGCTAAAGTACATCGGACGTAAGTTGCTCCAGGAACCTGTCGCAGCTTGACCGGAAGGCGTTACTAAGAAATAGGTACTGGAACCATCGTTACGTAAAATGAAACCGTAGTTGCCGTATGCGATTCGAAAATCAGCATACTTCGTAACCAGTTTACCATTAACCGTCAAGTCGCCAGTGACAGTACCGCCACCAGTTGGTAAAGCACCTACATCGGCTGCGGTTGGTTTATTGCGAGTGTTATACTCACGACGCCAGCCTGGAGAATAGTCATTACCGTTAAATACGTAAATGAACTCAGCGTTAGCTAAAGCTCCAGACACAGACACCGTAGTCGGTGTTGTAATACGAACTGTGTAGGCTGTTGTGCCGCTGGAGAACACCTCGATAACTGAGCCCGCTAACGGAATTACCCCGCAGCCCGTTTGGTCGTTAGGGATATACGCGTTAGATGCATACGTCCAACCACAACGACAACTCCAATGTGTCGCATCAAAAGCCCCCTGGCTTTGTAACCACGACATTAACTGTGCGGTAGTCCAGGATACGTTAGAACCCGTGTTAGGACCCGGTACGTATTTGCCAGAACCGATTTGCTTCGGTGTTAAGGTTATATTTTTCGTACCGTCAAACGCTTCGCCGTTAATGGTGCGTGCTGTCTGCAACTTCGTTGCAGTAGCAGCGTTACCCGTAGTTGACTGATTCCCCGTTTGGTTTACCCCAGGTAAACTGATGTCTTTCGTACCATCAAAAGCCACACCACCGATACTTCGGGCAGTCTGAAGTTTAGTCGCTGTTGCAGCATTACCTGTCGTGTTCTGGTTGCCTTGCTGGTTTACGCCCGGTAAATTAATATCACCCGTTCCGTCAAAACTAACCCCACCTACTTTACGTGCGGTTTTCAGTTTCGTCGCGGTAGCTGCGTTTCCGGTCGTATCTTGATTACCTGTGGCGTTGACACCCGGAATACTATCTCGTGCAGTATAAACTTGCGCCCATTCGGACCACGGCGCATCAGCCGTATCACGTCGGCTACGAATAAAAACTGGCGCGTGTGCACCACTCGTCCCCGACCACCCGATTAACAGTTCACCTTCGCCTACGGCACTAGCACCACCTAAGTGCAGCAAGTTACCATAGGTGGTTGGATAACCGTTATTGTAAACTTCGTACATCTGGATACCAGGTGTACCCTTGTTCGACCCGGTCAGGGCGGTAACCCGTCCACGACCTACCAAGGTGTTGATATTGATGTCTCCAGAGCCATCGAATTTCACACCGTTAATATTTCTGGCGGTTTGAAGTTTAGTGGCTGTCGCGGCGTTACCCGTGGTATTTTGATTACCCTGTTGGTTAACACCAGGGAGGTTAACGTCGCCGCTGCCGTCGAAAGCGACTCCGCCAATTCTACGCGCAGTCTGGAGCTTAGTGGCGGTTGAAGCATTGCCGGTTAACTCACCTGCTAACCCTTTTGCAAAGGTCTGTTTCTCTGCCCAGGTGTGCGCTGCGTTCAATACAGGCATCTGACGTGGCGTAATCGTACGACTACCCTTTTCACCAGCGATACGTACCGCAAAGAAGCGATAGTTGGCAGTAGACACCGTGCTACGCCAAACCAACATACTCCGACCGGTGCCGGTGTCGTCAGACGGACCGACGAGAATGTTAACTAAGTTACCATCAATCACACCCCAATCCATTCCCGCAGGAATGTTTTTCATGGTGTTCAACGGTGTCGTTAACATCTGTCCAGGAACGAAGTCGTAGGTTTGCCAGTCTAATGGGTCGACTTTAGCTGCAACCCCACCGATACCCAAGACCAACGGAAGTGAATACGATGTGAAAACCTCTCGCCAGTCACTCCATTTACCGTTTGATTGGCCGGAGAATACACGAGTGAAAACGCGACCTGTGGTTTTGCTGCCAGAACCAAACGAGGTGAATTTTTGCTCGACACTGACGTTATCAAAACGACGACTGACGTCCAAGATACCGATAATTTTAGTACCGTCGATTAAAGGAACGTTTGTCGCTTTGTCGGTAATGCTATAACGGTTAGGTGAAGTTAACGTGTCGAGATCGCCTTCGAAATATGCGCTGACAGATTGATGGCCGACACAGCGCCATTCTTCCCACTGCGGGTTTGAAGCGTCCCACGTGGTCTGTAGACAACGAACGTACACATTACCTCTACGGGTAGTGTAGCGTTGTGTGTAACTGTAGTTACCACCTTTGAGGACCTCTAATACACCCTGGGCAAAGGAACCTTCCTCAGGATAATTCAACGCAGCTGTTGCTAACGTACTTGTACTGTTTCTCCAAACGCCCAGTGCGTATTCACCGCCTAAGTCATTCAGATTATTTTGTTCGTTCAACGTTCTGGCGGAACCGGCAACATTACGCCATTCAGACCAAGGACCGTTTGTCCCATTCCATGCAGCAGTAAGATAGCGAGTGTAGATGTTACCGTTACGTACGGTAAAACGCTGACTTCCGCTGTAGTTACCTGCTTTGAAGACTTCTAAGAAACCAACTGCGTTTTCTTCCGGGAAATTCTTTGCAATCGTTGCGTTCGTAGACGTGGCTTTAGACCAGACACCCATAAACGCTTCGACTGGGCCGAAGGTGTTGATGTCCGCATCGACTGGCATTTCCCCATTAAACTTCAGGTACGTCTCTGCTGACAATCCGATGTTCTTCGCGAAGGTGGCTTTGTCGGGAATATCTGCACCGTTAGAACTGCGTTGCATAGCACCCGCAGCTTTATCGACGGTGGTTTTCAAACCCAGGAAGTTAATGATATCGGTCGTCGACCCTTTCGCTAACAAATCACGCGCAGTCGAGGTGAAATCCGCTAACCCTACCTGATTACTACCGGTAAAGTAAGGGAGTTTGTTTGCAGCGGTGGTGACTGCGGCAATCGCTGTCAGTAACGGACTTAACGGCTGTTTACCCGCGAGTTGGTTCGTCATCGTTGTCGCAAAGTTAGGATCGTTTCCTAACGCAGCTGCAATTTCTGATAACGTATCTAACGTCTCGGGTGAAGAGTCCACTAATTCAGCAATCGCTTGTCGTACCCATGCAGTCGTTGAGACACTCGTGTCGTTAGAATCCGAAGCAGGAGTCGGTGCTTTTACCGTACCAGTAAAAGTTGGGTTGTGACGGTTTGCTTTTAACTGCAAATCTTCATTTAACTGCTTAACCGTTGACGGTGTAGCCGCTTCAGTAACAGAGTCACTGCTTAGGGTATTATTAAGTTTAACGATACCTTTACTGGTCGTTGTTGCATCAACGTTACCTTTTGCAGCGATTTCTTCTGCGCGCTTAGCGGCTGCCTCAGAACGGGTTGCCGCATTCTCTGCGGTTTCTTTGTCCGAGGTAACCTGCGTTGCTGTAGCTTCTACAGAGGCTTTTGATGACTCTACTGACGCGACAGCTTCGTTAACTGCTGTAAGCGACTGTTCGACTTGACCGGCTTGCGTGGCAACGGCTTCTGCTTTCTTCGTAACGGCAGTCTCTGCTTTAGTGACGTTGGCCTCACTTGCCGCTACCGCTTGTGCTTTCTCATTAACGGACACAACCTGGGTATCTACCGCCGTTTTCGCGGCTAACACTTCGGCGTGTTTTGTACCGACTTCAGTTGCTTTTTCGGTTACAGTTTGCGTTTGTTGTGCAACCGTCGCCGCAACGGTGTCAGTTTGTTGTTTTGCTGTTTCTGCTAAATTCTTTGCTTGTGTAGCCTGCGTTGCAGCTTCTTGCGATTGTGTTGCTGCTGTTTGTGCTTCAGCCACCGCATTACGTACGGTGTCAATATCTGCAACGATCTCACGGACTGGTAACTTATAATCTTTCTCATCCTTGGAGAAAAGTAAAACGCCTTCACCTATATCCCCGGTGTATGGACGTAAGTCGTGTAAACGAATTTTCTTTACCGCTTTAGCCATGATATTTAATTCTCTATCGGGAGCTAAAAGATCTGGGGGAGGTGCTTTACCTCCCCCAACATTTTTATAAGCGGGTTATTATTGCTCTGGTTTTAATCCATCGTCTTCTATCGTTAACGTAACGTCTAAGACCGCTTGACTGTGGTCAGTAATCGCTAAGTCACGATAAATATTAGCGTTGGCTCCGTAGGTTTTATAAGTAACGTAGAGACCTAACGCACGTAGCACTTCCCCAGTGTAGAACCCATAAGCCATTCCGTTATCAGAAGACTCTCGAGCGGCTGGAGACCACGCCCCGTTAATCGGCTTATTCGGAATTGAGGTAATCGTAAACCCTTCACCTAACTCCTTAATTGCCGCATTAACTACCTTATCGTAGTTCGGATTCGTTGCACCGGCGAGTAATGCCCAGCAACACCCTGCTAACCACAACCCACACATATGTGCGGTGAAGTCGTCTTCCACCCAAACAGCTTTATCCGGTGCTGTAGGGAACTCGTTAGGAGTGTGGCCGTTAAACCTATCCACAAACCCACCTAGCCAATTCACCCAGTTTTCAATATAGCTTGTTAACGCCTCGGGAACGTCTTTACCTCGCAGTTTCAGTTCGTACCAACAGCGACATGCGGCATGAAACGCACGAGGCTGATACCCTGCCCAAGGATGGTCATCACCCCAATGGAACGTTGTCCAGGTATCTGCTTCTCCGTAGGTGTAGTTGTCCCAACGGTTCCAAATATAAGCTGCACAACCAGGCCCTAATTCCCCAATTTGCTGTTGGTAAGCCAACTGCGAATCGTACATGAATTGAATCTGGTTATCTAACCACAGCTTATACCGGTCGTCTTTGTGGATAGTGTACATAAACGGATACTGATAACCCGGATAAGGCATCCCGTGCCAGGCACCTAACTGTTCTGAACCTTCTGAATAGTTATTCGAGAACGGTATCGTACCTGGACAATACGCTAACGAATCCAATCGGTAATCTTTGATCGTACAGTCGCCGACCTTCGCATCATACTCTCCACCACCGCGTAACCCAATACGGAAGGTGAGAATATAACCGTCGTCTTTATTAAAGAGCGGCGGAACATCGTTAACACAGTAGTAGGCAAAGTGCGCATGGTCAACCGTAGAGTCAGGGAGAATCGTGACCTGATCCACCTTATCGATATTCGGTGCTGCCGGTTTAGGGTCGTCGTCTGTGTGGTCTGGCTGATAATTGGAAAGTGTGGCATCATCCGGATTTAACGTTACCTGACGCCATTCGTTGTTTGTGTTGGGTAACATCCACCACCAACGCCAGTTATCGCTGTCGGCTAAACGCAGGTTAAAATCCGCGTCTGCACGGTAGACAATAGAAACCGGTTTTACCTTCTTTTCAGTGGTTAACCAGAACCCGATAATAAACCCGGCACCGTCATCAGGAAATTCAGCTTCTATAACGGTACCCGCGCGACCGTCGTAAATGCTGTCCTCAAAACGTTCTTCCCACGTACAACCACCATAGTCCGAACACGCACGGTTATCAGCTATCAGGTAATCTTCCCCTTCTGGGTTGGCAATACGGGCAAGTTGGCCTAAGTCAACATCGTACTGCTTAACGGTATTTACCGTAGACCGAGGTAAGGTTAAACCGTACCAGTTTACTTCCTCGGTATCCGCTTTCACAGGGTTAATGTTTACCATCGCTTTACAGTAGACAGGATCGCCGTTCTTACAAACCCCGCCGTACGTGACACGTAGTTTGGAGCCTTTGTTAATCCTGAATCGAACTGCTTTCTGCTCCATAAAGTGTTGTGCCGCTTCAGGCACATGGATGGTAATATCCCCATTCTCATCACGGCCGTAGGTAGCACTTACGGTGTCCGGGTAATTGAAGTCGTACGAAATGCCATCCGTAAACGGTGTTTCCGCAGCGGTAGAACGACGGAAGAATTTATCTACCGCATCAATATACGTGTACTCGTGTGCTGTGTAGAAAGTACAGTCTAATGCTTGTTTGTATTTCTCTTCACCCGTGATTCGCCACAGCAAATAACAGGCGTCGATAAACCACAGTTCGGCATCAGCAGCGTTACCGTATTGGTTTTTCGATCCTAAGAACGGCGTGTGGACCGGGCGGTTGTGCCACGGTTCGTTACGCTTAAACTCGTAACCCCCGTGTTCGACAGGCAGTTTTACCGCGTAGTTAATCAAATAGACACCGTTTAACTGCGTGTCTTTTAACTGTACGGTACCTTTATCAGCGTCTGCTAATCCTGACTCAATAATCTCACTGTCCTGGATTTTGTTACCTGTCCAGGCAATTATCCAGTCAACGTCGTATTTAGGGGCTTTTGTTGCGGCCCCGCCCCAAAGCGGGGTGTACCCTGTAGCGTTGTTTAATAACGTAGGCCAATCGACCCAGGCTATGGCCTCGTAGGGTTTATCAGGGTTGGTAATAACGTGAGTTAAAACATCTTCCCAATTAATTGACCCTTCTTTGTCTTCCTTGATAATCTGTACGTCTGCGTTAATGGCTTCCCAGGCAGGGTGACCACGATGCGCAAACGTAAAGGTATCCAAATACTCTCCCCAGAACGGTGCACCATGTGGTATTTTACACTGACCGTTTGTAAACCTTACAGGGACGCTTTTATACCCACCTTGGGTAGGTTCCGTAGGGTTTATTGGGTAATGTGCTAATACCGGTTCTTTCCCGTTTACCAACCAGTTACAAATACGACGCTGGGGTGTGGTTGGAATAGGCTGCCCGGCGTAGAAGTACGTATTGTACGCATCCCAGGCGTGTTTCGCCGCATCTAACCATCTTTCGTCTTTCGTTGCGATATACATGTGGCAGTAACCAATAACGTGTAACGACTGACCCTCGGTCGTCGCGTCCCCGTTCGGTTGGTATTCCGCCATAGTGTCAGCAATGAAATGACGGTTATTCGACAGAACACCTTCTTCGTTTTGAATATAGTGTTCGTTGTGCGCGTCGTGAGTCGTTCCCGTATTCCGGGTAACGAAGGATTGGTGTCCGTAAGCTAACGATAACGCGTAGCTAATCGCGTGACGCTGAAAATGTTTTCTCATTTAGTAACCCGCTGCAAGAAGAGAACCTTTCCAGGTGGCACCCCCATCAAGGGTATAAAGCGACAGAGTGTCTTCCGCATTTGCCGTGTAGGATAAAACCGGTTTTGCACCGTGAGGCCACTTAACGTTTTCAGGCCAGGTTACTTTATTCGCCCCTGTTCCTTGCTTAATCGTTAGCATTACTTCGAAACGGGTATTTTCTGCAACGTTGGTAAGGGCTGCGAACGTCACTGTAGTGTTAGGATCGTTTAACACCAGAATAATGTCAGTGCTGGTATTGAAATCCAACGTGGCTGCATTATTCGAACCGTTAACCGTGGTAACTGTCGCAACCGGGGCTAACTTATCAACATCAATTTTATATTCTTTATTGTCTTTGCTATACAGCAGTACCCCGCCTTGGGGTGTGCCTGCGTAGCTTTCGAGTTCATGGAGTCTCGTCTTCTTCAGTGCTGTCGCCATCTGTAACCTCGAATGTAAGAACGCTATCGTCACCGATGCAGAAGATTTCATCTTCTTCGTTCGCTAACGCACGTTCGGTTTTATCAAACAACGTCACCATAAACGCGTTCATCCACGCTGGAGAATCGTCAGCAACGTTAATAGCAATAGGATCATTACCTGAAGTAATATCTGAGGCACGTAAGTCCTCAGGTTGTAAATTCGTACCGCAGTATTCATTTACAACACTAAGAACATCACGAATGTTCGCTTCAGTACCGTCTAACGAAATCAAAATAGGTTCAGACGTTAATACCTCGTCGGCGTCAAGTCTGTCGTAGTAAACCACAACAGACGCACCATCCGGTTTTCTGATTTTACTGATTTCGGTGATAGTGTTACGACGCGAAGTTGTTGGGGATGGGTTTGTTACAGTTCCGCTAATACGGATTTCGTTTAGCGTAAGCTGTAACCCGTTATCATGATTGATTAAAGCGACCACTAGCTCTGCTGAGGTCAGACTCAAATCAGGTACGTAAGATGTGGCCACTTAACCCTCCAAGATCGAAAAAAAAAATAAAACACCTACCGCCCATAGAATCGGGCGGTAGGAGACTATTCTGTACTTAAAAATCAAGAACGATTGGTGATTTTCGGAAGGTTTTGATAAAGTTTTTCATTCGGTTATTTCTCCGCACAACGCAACATCGATACCGAACATCATTCCTACTTCTTGAAGTTTGTTCGCCAGTAGGTGACGATGACAAAACTTACCTGCGGGACAGTAACACATCAAAACCAAGTCATCGTGTCTGAGTAACGACACTAAAATTTCGGCATCAGTATCTAACAGTCGTTCGAGTTTGTACAAATACTTTATCGTGTACTCACGTTCAGCGGCAGCGTCCTTGGCAGAAGATTTATACGCCATTAGGAAATCCCAGTCGGGGGCGAGTTCCTTTCGCCCTGACTTCACAGTGATATCCACCGCGTGAAATCCTTTCTGCTTAGCTAACCGCCACTTAGCGAGTTGTAGCGTCCAGATACGCATTAGGAGCGAGTCTGCGATTCAGCCATCAGCGCACAGCTTTTTACAGCTTGCGCATGAAGCTCTGTACCCGGCGTATAATCCTTTATACAATTCAAATACAACACGCGTTTCGTTTCTAAAGCACGACTCTCGTACTCGGCTTTCGCTAGTGCCCCTGCAATAACGATAAAAACTACAATCGGCAACCAAATTTTCATTTCCCTCCTCCCACTCGATTAGCGTATTCCGTACACGCCATTACTAATTCAGCGTAACGTGGGCTATCTACAGTAGTGCCTGACATACATTCACGATAAAGGGACTCTTTACGTGATTCGTCAGACGTCTTAACGTAGAACATCAACATTGCTACAATCAGTGTAGTTGAAACGATTGCTGAAATGATATATCCGTCATTTATTTTCATCTATAAAACACCAAGGTTCTGGATAAAAGTCTGTAAGTAAATCAACGTAAAAACTGCGTAAATTTGTTAGCCTTATAACACACCCTAACAAATCCTGATCAGTGCGATGATAAATCACCACAGAAGTTTCTGATAATCGTTTAACATGTATAAACCCATCATCTTTTATTCTGCGATACAGCATCTTAAAATCGATTTCACCTACCGTATCAGGTTCACCTACGACGGAAAACCGAATATGTGGCCGTTCGCTACCTTGGGTTGATAAAAATTCCTCTGTCGTCATTGCATAAACCTGCCCTAAAAAGGATAGGTGGGGAATTACTTCTTTACGCAACTCGCTGCTCGAAATCTTAGCAAAAACCTGGCGTTCCGTTAAGTGCATTAACTCGCCTAATCTCCCCAAGTCTTTGTTATATCCCAAAAAAAGAGCCACTTTCTCGTCATGCGTAATAGGCGGCCATTCGACCGCCTTTGCACGACGTTGCTTAAACCAACCCACAAGTCGTGCTATCACGTTTAGTAATCCTCAATCTGGTTTACTACACTTTGAATACGTGTTGCGACTTCATTAGTGTCCAGATCAGTTTCGTCTACTTTATCCACGAGTTTCTGTACCTTACGTACATGTGGCTCGGTGATATCAAAACGACCACGGTCGGCTAACAGCAACGTTACCATATCCTTACGCGTAACCATCAGTTCTTCTTCAGGTAAGTGTAGGGATTTGTCTAACAGTCCAGAATGCATGAAGTTTTCCAGTAAGCGTTCTTCTCCCTGGTCGAAATCATAACGTTCGTTAGGTGCAGCAACGAAAGCATAACCGAAGTAGTTTTCTTCTGTCTCACGTAACGACTTGATAATTTTGTCGCCGTGTTGACAGAAATCACTTAACGTGTAGTCGTCAAGCGTTGCCACGACGGTTTCTGCCTGTACACCATTATCCGTTTCGTACAGATGCGCAACCCAGAGTTTCCAGTTACGTGGTTCGTCAAACAGACCACCGATTAACATATCGGTCGCTGCCATGCGCATACGCGGTGACGTTGTGAACTGGAAACCACGGCCTGCGTACGGACCAATAGGACGAATAGAGCTACCGACGAAAGTAATACGGTTTAGCGCATTTTCAGCAATGGTGTGCGCAGTACGGTTAGCAGCCGCTTTCTGGTTATACTTTTTGTTACGAGGTTTCTTTTGTTTGGTAGCCATTATTTATTCTCAACTAATACTGTGTGAAATGCTTTGTAAAGAGCCTGACGTGCTTCAACTAACGCAGGGCGATTAATCAAGCACATGTATCCGATTTGCCAAGCCCAGTAAGACGTGTCGTTGGTGTTTAATCCATAGTCAGGTTCAAGATATAATAACTCCGAATCCACTTCTGGTAAATGAAGACGACACAAACTAAGATTCCAAAAGTTGGCTAAGTCACTTTTTGCAAGTTCGCCCATTACCTGCATTGGTATCTGATTTCCAAGAGCATCCGATGCGAAGATAATACGAAGATGCCCTGGGGACTTAGAATAGATACCGTGTCCTTCACAAGACCAAATCGAGACAACATGTTGATGTTCGTTAATCAGTTTACAGATATCACGAACACCTTTCTCAATGTCGCCTTTTTTGGTTGCAGACTGAGCACGTTCTTTAAACGCCGCCAGTCTTTCTGCGTCAACACAAAATTGAATCATGTTGGATTCTTCCCTAAGATTATCTCGCGCATTTCCAGATAGGTGTCAAACGGCACCACGGTGTCTTTGTAACGCAACGTTACGTAGGTTACGAAGTGTTGCGGTGCCAGGAAAGCACGTTTTGGCGACCCGTCGTGGTTGTAATACTGTTTCGGCCGATAGTTGTTGAAAATGTCTTCACGCGGGAACAACGATTTCTGAATAACCACTTCCCAACGATGCGGCGTTTCCAAAAGCGCAATACGACCCAGTATGTCATCTACCCAACGTTCCTTGTTTTCAGTTAATACGAAACTGATGTGATGATGCTGAACTTCTGCTAATGCGATTTCGGGTTCTTTATCCAGATACAATAATACTGCAAACAGCGGACGGTAATCAGAATCGTACAGGTCACGGAATGTTGTTTTCTCACGCTGCTTAAACAACTCAACAATTTCTTTAGATTCGAAGCAATTCATTTTGAAATCCCCAATTCGTAAGTAACTAAATCGAACAAACACATTTCCAGCATCGCTTGATACAACGTGTGTTCCCCATTACCCACAAAACCGTTGGTCAACATTTTATACGTATCTTTCCCAAACATCGTCATAGTGTCGATAGGACGTTTTTCGATAATACGTAATAGCGAAATTTCCATTACAATCCAATAAGCAGGTTCAACCGTTATTCTAAATAACGGATCAATTTTACTTATTGTTTTATCCCAAATCCTAAACCAACGAACCCATTCTGTACTATTCTTCGGTTTATGTAATCTAAAACGCGTATACGGTGAGTTGTTGTATTGTTCAATAAACGTTTCAATGATATCGGCTTTTCTTGCCATTACACCTAGTATTGCTGTCATCTCTATATTCTCCTAATCATTAAAATAGCTGCATTCGTAAAAAGTTACGGATTAAAAGGTAGCGGCTTGCAATCCCGCTTTTTCAACTCCTCTACTAACTGAGGTAGCGTACACCAACGTTTAAATCGGTTGTTGGCTTTAAAGTGACTGAGAATTTCCTCTATACGTTCAATCGACCACTTCCCTTTACCTACGTTATCTAAATCTTTACGCACCGAGAGCGTCTCAATGGTAAACGCTAACTCCGAAGTGTCAGTGTGGTCGTACAACAATCTTACCGGTGTGGCTTGATGTAGCGTAACACGCCACCCTATACCTTTAGCCCAGAAGACGTCTTTAATTCGTCCGCTAACGTCAATTACGGAGCTGATATAAGTCCATTCATCATCCAGTTTGTTTTCTTCGGCAGTTATTGCTTCTTCTAATCGCAAAGAGTTAGGTGACGGAATCCACCAACCGTACTTACTGTAATAGTCATCTATTACAGTAATGCCTTCGTAGCACAAATATTGTGTTTTTGTATTCACGAATATTTCTTCGCCAATTAAAACCGCATTTATTTTCATCGTAAATGCTTCCTGTAAAACAAGTCGTAAGACTGTGATGACGCTGTATCGATCGAACCTACTAAGGGGACGATATTCTTTTCGGCTATGCCTGTCGCCCATGCTGCTCGAGCAAAACCTTGACCTGAACCCGTTGTCCAAACCGTGTTTTTATTCAATGTGTGGGCTTCAAATTTATCTGCTACCAACCCTAGCCAAAACGTTTCCTTAGCTGTAAAAATAATAACCTGATCGAAAAGTCGTTCTTTTTCGATAAGATCTTTAAATATCCCTTCAACCTTAGTTCGCTTTTCTTCAATCAAATATTTTTCTGCTGCGGATATTATCATCGTTTTCCAGAGATCCGAGTCCAATACACGTTCCCCAGTGTAAACAACGAATTTGTTTTTGTATTTGTGTAATTTAGGAAGCTCTTTAACTGTACCGCCGTAATCAACCAACCGATCGGCTAAAATGTAATCCTTTGTTACCAATACCGTTGTCATCACACACCTCGAAGAAAAATAAAAGTACCCTCTCTCCTAGCGGAGAGAGGGGCACTGCTTAAAATTTACGACTGCTGCCGTAGCAACCACGACCGGCTGTCGTTTTCGCAGCGGTAGCCGGTGCTAACGCAACCATCGTTCCATCTGTTTTGATGATGTGTAAGTTACCTGCACGAATCAAACCTTTGAAAGTAATCTTCACGCCTTTACGCAGGCTTTTCACATCAAAACCTTCAAGCTTGAGCGTTTTAACTTTTTCGGGTTTACCTTCTTCGTGATAAGAAAGAACATTACCTGAACGTTTTTCAACAATGTAAATCTTAGCCATTTTAGATTACTCCATTTAGTTAAGTGAGAATTCTCACATAGATGAAATATATCTTAAATTTTTTAGACCGTTAACTGGACAAAGCAATGTTAACCGACTTACCAGGCAGGGGGAAATGCTGAAGTTCTATCGATAGAAGTTTCCTGTCAATTGTCAGTATTTCATCAACGTTGGGCGTAAGACGGAATATATCGCGCGGTAACGTGAAAGGCACGTTCGTCGAGCAGTTATTTAACATTAACTGCTCCTGAGAATAATCAATCTCTACCACCCTCGCAATTACCCAACGATCGTGAATCTCGCCGCCTAGAGGTGCGGCCAGTGTCCGTTGCAAGCGCTGTAAATTAGTTTCATCGGTATTAGTGTGGTTCTGGTTCAACTTGTGCTTCCCCGCATTTATATCCGTTACCTTCAACAGGTTTAGCGACGCACCACATCCATTCTTTAGTTTCAGGGTTTTGCCAGGACAACAAATGAACACCCTCAACGATTCCAGATGTGTCAACCTCTGGGTGGAATAACATAAATTCATTTTCGTTGTCATCCGTTACAACAAACTGCCCTTCTTCTACTCGCTGAAACTCAGCAACGCCAACTAAAGTTAGCCCGCCTTTGTCATCTAAAGCTACGAGAGTTTTTGGCAAATCACGGTGAATAGCACTTAACCACATCAGATTGTTCCTCAATTAATTTTGTTTACTTGTGCATAACTACGGCTATACGCGTAAAAATAAATACACCCTCTCTCCAAACGGAGAGAGGGGCAGCTTATAGCAGATTCTCTTCGCGATCATCTACCAAGATAGACGTAATAACATAACGCGCTAAGCGACTACGCGCTTCTTCAGTTTCTTCGTCGGACGGTAATTGTTCACCTGCTGGCGCACACAACGTCAGTCCTGATTCACGAAGCTGTTCCGTGTATTCTTCTACGGCAGTTTCAAACGTACCGCGAATACCGGCTACCGTGTCCATAATCTCATCAGTTGGGATAATGGATTCTTTCAACACAGCATGTGCATCAGTAGGTTCGACGGAGTCTAAGTTCAGTTCGACCAGCAACGCTTTCTTCGCCAGACAGTCAGTGATAAAACACGACAGAACTTTTTCAAACTCATCTAAACTGAATTCGGTGTCATCAGAGGCACCGGTGATGAGCTGACCGTAACGGTTAAACAGCTCTTTACAACGTGTTTCATGATCAGCATCGATATCACGAACACCGAGGTCGAAATCGTGTTGTTCGAGCTGATTAAAATCCAGAGTCTCACTCATTATTAAAGTCTCCAGTTAAGAGGTCATATTACCTGCTGACTAGAGGGCCAGCGTTAACCCCGTGTGGGTTTGTACTGAACCAACACCGTCACGCGCTTTCGCTTTTGCGATAAGTTTGTCAATCACACGTTGGTGACTACGCGTAATAACTTTACCCGGATAACCGATAACGAGCACATTTTCGCTGTTGATTACCGCCGAGAATTCGTTATCACCTGCGACGTAAACAATCTGTTTGTTTTTGGTTACAATACGTTTGATTTCCATTCATCATCCTTAAAAGATAAAGTGGCCGGTTAATGGTTCTACCTCAACTCCACCCATAGACGGTGGGGCTGTGTATGGAAACGTGAGGCGTACAGTTGCGCCTTTCAGATAAGCAATACGGAAATACGTGGTCAGTAGTGCGTTTCCGTAAGTACAGTCGTTATAGAAAAAGCCTTCGGTGGCAAACGTCTTTTCGTTGATTTTCGAATAGACTAAGATACCTTCAACCTTACCGTCTTTACGACAACACAACCCTTCTGCTGCACCTACGGCTAACAACCCTAAACAGTGCGTGTCCAGGCTGACATTAACGACTTTAGGAATCGTAAACGTCTCTTCTAACGTTAGGGATTCAACGTCGAACACGTCAGGTAAGTCAGTACGTACTTCCGGCTTCTCAGTTATCGTAAGGTCATAATCGATAGACGTTGGTTGCATACCCAAAAACGTCATTAACTGATCACGACGTTTTAGGTCATTAGCAGGGTAGGTGACATCAAACATCTTCACGTTTAACAAACGTTTGAGTTGGGCAAAGTTGATGTTCTTCTTCGCAAACACAACGATTGCGGACATATAGAAAATCTTACCGTCTGCACGCCCTGAAAAGATACCCTGTAACTGGTTAGTGTTCGAAAGGATGATAAAGGTGGGGTCTTCAGACTCCCGAATGATTTCCTTTTCCATTAACCCTTTACGTACACGAGTTAACGAAACCATTTTCCCATCGACACCAATCGCTAAATGGTCATTACGATAATCGTGGATATCCACTATACGCATTAGAGCACTCCTAACAATTCCGTTACCGTTTTACGAGCAGCGCCTGACGCACCCATATACCGTCCTACTTCCACAGAACGCCATTCGAACCCGTAATAAATCTCACGCGTTAGTAACGTATCTGCATTGGACAACACAACGCTATTCCCTTTCTCAACCTGCTTAAACAGCGCTCTGGCGAGTTCTCGATGGTCGGCCTGGGAAAACTCCTTCCGATGGTATTGTGCGTGTTTAGCGGTCTCTGAGAGCGGTATATACGGTGGGTCTGCGTAAATCACGCTGTCTTCCGGCGTACGTTCTAAAACTGTTCGGAAATCTTCACAAACAATTTCTAAGTATTCCGGTTCTTGACAACGTTTAGCCCATCCACGAATCTCTTCTAACGGGTAATACACACCGTTAGGATAGCGACCAAACGGAACGTTAAATCCGCCGCTACCGTTGTAACGACACATCCCGTTAAAACCGTGACGCATTAAGTACAGAAACATCGCTGCCCGGTCTAACGGAGCCATATCCGTTTCGCGATTAAACAGTTCTCGTCTCTCCATATACTTAATACAATCGTTACCGTCTTCGAATAGTGGTTTCGACTTTAAGATAAGCTCTTCAGGTTGGTCTTTCGCCACATTCAGCAACTGGATTAAGTCAGGGTTAGAGTCAGCAAGAATGTAACGTTTATAACGTGTGTTCAAAAACACTGACCCTGCACCAACAAACGGTTCAACGAAAGTGGTACGTTCAGGTAAGACTTGTAGTAAGGTGTCGATAATCCGCGATTTGCCACCCATCCACTTTATAATTGGTTTATGCATTAATTCCGCCTTGTAACGATGTCATTTCGTCGCCTAATACTAACTCGACGCGGTTTTTCCGACGCTCCCAACTGACGACATCGTCGTCGCGCACTAAAACAAATTCGTACTCGTAGGGACGGAATTTAAACAAATCTACGGCCAGGTGTCTAAATGCTGGGTTGTTATTGTAACACCCTATTTCTAATGGTGCTGCTGTAGTCGATGCAATCTGTAAAGCACGGTACAACAACGCACGCCCAATCCCACGACCTCGGTGTGATTCACTTACCGCAATGGCTTTTAGTTCGCACTCGCTAAGATTGCGTGATTTAACTTGCACCACGCCCACAACGTCATTACCGTCCATCCAAACGTAAGTGTAGTGATTGACGTGTCGCACTAACTCCACCAATGTTTCAACCTGCGGCATTATTTGTCGAGAACGCGTTACAGGGTCAGCATTGATGTTTTCAACGACGCTAGTGCCAAACAACATCATGAGTTGTTCACGTTGTGCTCCGGTTAAGTCTTTATAGAAGTCGCCAGAGACGTTCTTCACGTTCGTCGGTAAAGTAACATCCGATAGCTTACGTGTACCTAAACGATATGCTGTGTGGGTATGTCTAAACCCTAAATCGTTAAGCTCGGCAATTTCTTCCACACCTATGGCAATTCGGTTAAGGTACGTAAACCCAGTATAGTCAAGTACCAGTAGAAGACTCAGTTTGTTCAAACACCCAGGTACAATTTCATGCATATACAAGCAGTGTAACGTTGGGTCACCGTAAATGTGTTTTGTGATGATAAACCCTTGGATTGTTTTTCCTTTTTGTAAAGAGAACGTATTCAGCTCAGTATTGCACAGTGCTTCACGAATCACCGCACCGTTAGGGCCCGTTAAACATGCCTGAAGTTGAGGATTGCGAATATCTCTACGGGCTAAGCGTCCTACGGTTAAATCAGAAGAGGTTCTTTCTATCGTTTTACGATATACCATTTTAATACTCCTTATCGGCTTTCCTCACAACAAAAGAAAAAGTTGTAAAAAGAAAAAGGGAGCCGAAGCTCCCTGTTTGTTACAAACTACCAAAGCTTAGAACTAGTGAATGCTGCACTAGAATCTGGAACCTTGCCTCTTAATTTATCACGCAGAAGTTCAAAGAACATGCGATGATAAGCGTAATATTTTTCCAACCGTTGGTATTCGATCAGGTTTTCTAACGCCGGATGAAAGCGAAGATGTTTGTTAGGACTGGTAAGGGAAAACGGAACGACTTCTTCATTAAGCAAGATAGGATACTTAACGCTATCGCCCATTTCAGCATACAACATTTTGGTGTCGAAAATGAAATAAGCCGTTGGGTGAAAACCTAACCACGTTGAAGCCTCAACAAAGAAGTCAGTCAATTTACTAGCAATCTGGCTGATCATCTTATCGTCTGATCTAAACATCAAGCGCAGGAAAATCTCGCTAATGACTGAACCCGTAAGCAGTTTTTCTTTGTGGATACCTGGAACGACTGCCAGTATCTCATCGTCGAGACGACAGACAAGCGTGTACAGATCGAATACCGGGTAATGGTAAATATCGATCGTTAAACTCGCGCGTGGAGTGTAACTTAAGATTTTATCCCCGTGTATTTCTGTGGCAGGCGGCATAAGCACAAGTTTCTTGTTAGGCCCAGTCTGCTTAACTTCCGCTTCCTTAGTATCAACCGGTTTTTCTACGGTTTCTTTAACTTCGGTTTTCTTAGTTCTCGGTGCCATGATAATACTCCTTTAGGTTGATTAGTGTGTTGCGCTGTTAGTAACAAAACGAATATTCTTCGCTGAACGTTTAAGGGACGTATTTGCAACGTAGTCCAGCGCAGACTCTACGTGAACCGTTACTGAACAACGCCCTTTAACGGAATTAAACGTAATCTGGTATTTCAGACGAATTGCATCAGCAACCTTCATCATCATTGCTAGACTCAGGCGTTCACTACGATCGTTCTTAATAGATGAAATAACCGGTTGTGAAACTTTCGCAAGCTGGGCAAGTTCACGCTGTGTAATGTCTTTCGCTGTCAAATGACGAATCACGTAAGAAAGATGAAGACCGAGTTTACGTTTTGCTAAAACAATAGAGTTGTGATTATAAGCCATGGTAATTAATCCTAATCTGTAGAACAAGTCGTAAAGAGATTACGATGTAATCTCACTAAGGTAATATCTATCTGAGAAAAAATTAAATAACCCCCTACCCGAAGGTAGGGGTGTGTGATTAATTCTCTAAAATACAAGCAACGATTTCAGCCGCTTTTAAACGGTAATCGTCGTCTTGCTTCACGGGTAATAAATGGTGCAGACAACCGCCTTCAGTAAGAATGTGGTGTGCGAAACGGTAGTGGTCACGTAACGCTTCCCAGCTTTGGCTGTCTTTTAAATACTTAACGGTAAGGACTTCATCGTCCCAATTCTTACCTTGTTCTTCTACCCGTTTCTTAAAGCGTGCTACTGCGCCGTCGTAATCCACATCTGTCCAAACGTACAAATCGGGTGCGTGGAAATGACGCGTTAGCTTACGTCGGAAAACTTCGTCTTTACCGTCGACGCCCTGGTAAACGATTGTAGAGGGGCAGAACCTGTCGAAAATAACAACATCGTAATCGTCAACAATATGGTCTAACGTGTGGAGGAAATCGTCGCACATCGCTTCGGCAATTTTTGCTTTTGCTGCGGACTGAATGACTAAACTGCGTGCGCGGATACCCGCTTCGGTCTCCGTCGTAGGGTGATTACGGATGCAGACCTTTAACCCCGCAGATTCCAGCATACCTTTTACCATTTTGCACAACGTCGATTTCCCAGAAAAGTCAGGGCCATCAATAGACACTGTCTTAAGCATTATCGTTTTACCTTTACGCACAAAAATTTAAACCGATACTTCTTTATTCCATACCGGCGTTCACATAATAGCTATTGGTTGTAATAAATTTTAGGATAAAAAAAGAAACCCGCCCCTACCGATAGGTAGGGGTAAGGTTTTATTGATGGTCAACAATCGGACCACTCCACACTTCTGACGTTTCCGGTGCGGTAAGATTAGCAGCCTGTGCAGACGGTACACACAGTAAAACTAACCCTTGCTTAGCAAGATAGTGCTGCATTCTTGCGGCCTGTACTGCGGTGTCCACAATAACGAGCTCAGCGCCTCGTAGAAGCGCTAAAGCCGCTTGGCCTTCTTGTGGTGTGGTAAACGCGTCTGAGTCGTCCAGAATGCGTTTGAGGCGGTTATACGCAAGTCCTGTAACGTTACAGTGTTCGGTACGTAAATCAACAACCATTTCGTTATAGACCCCCACAACCTGTTGCGTAGAGTTTGGATAAAAGCGAAACGAGGCACGACGACGCGCACGACGGACTTCAGAAATCGCACGTTGGAGTACCACTAAGACGTACTTCGGTGCTGCGTCTGACGTCGGTCTACGCATCTTCGCTAACCGTGCTGCCAAATCGAGAACTTTCGTTAACGGGTAGCGGTGCTTAAACCCCTCCCGTTCAATCGTCACCCCACGCTTTGGTAGCTTACCGGTTTTGTTGATATACGCCACCGTAATCAGCAGTAATGAGTCGAGAATCATCTCTGACATCACAATACCCTCTTTAGAACCCCTCGAGAACAGCTTTCACAAATTCATAAACCGTGCGTCGGTGTTCTTCAAGTGGATAAACAAACTTAGAATAATCGTTGTTCCAGACAACCGGATAGAGGTCACCGTCACAACTTAAATAGCTCTTACGAACCATGTAATAATCTAAACCTACACGGAAGTTTAACGACAGACTGCCGTGTTTACTACAAACATGTAGCTGGAGCGATTTCACACCGTCGTGGGTTGGCGTTTCAATCGTTTCCGCATACAATACATCCGAACACTGTTCTATAACGCTAACGACATCTCTGAGGTTGTTGTGAGCATCAATGGTCGCTTTTCGGAGAGCGTCGGTGTATTGCTGAAGTTCTCGATAGAACATCCTGCTAATCTCCTGTCTCTACCGTAAGGCAGAGGAAATGCTTTGTGTTCGTATTCTGCAACGACGTACGCAGGATAGAACAAAAGGTATTTATAGAACGTGGCTAATGTAACGTCTTTCGGGGTAGCCAGAAAATAATTAAGGTCAGGGTTATCCGGGAACGCAAAATGTAACCCCGTATACACCTGACCGTGATATTCACCGTTAAAGGGCGTGACGGCACAACGGGGATGTGTTGGTTCAACGTGTAACCAACGACTCCCTACGTGATAAACACCACGTACCGTCGCGTTTCGTGTTTTACCCAAATAACGGCAACGAATATTCTTTTCCCACGCAACGTGCTGCGTGGGAGAACCCAGAGAAACAAACCGCGTTAAAGCTTCAGGCGTAAAGTAATCAAAAATGCCGGTCGGTAAACACCAACACGCTTTATCGATTCGTACCACTCTCCAACCAGGACGAAAACCCACAGCGTAACGCTCTACACCAAAAGTATATCTAGACCCGTCATGAAACGGTACGAATCTTGCAGCCATTTTAGATTTCCTTTATCATTTCCCTGCATTCGGTACGGAATCCCATTTTCTCATACAAGGAGATAGCTTTAACGTTGTTGTCTAACACATCCAGACTCATCCAACCACAACCTTTGGACTTTCCGTATTCACGGACTTTGTCCATAAGCGCACGCCCTACCCCTTGAGAGCGTGCTTCAGGAATCACATAGTAATTCCCGATGTAAACGAACGTGTCTTTTGAGCAAGAACCCAATGAGAACGTCATAAACCCCAGAAGCTGTTCGTTGTCACCCACCGCACACGCACAGAGATAATCTTGAGGCCAAATCTCTTCTAAACGTTCGATGGGGTTGAACGTATCACGTCCAGTTAACTGACTAATACGCACCTTCTCTTCTGCGAACAACATGTTGTGCAGTTTGAGTACCTGGTCGCCGTATAACTTTCCGTATTTACTGTCGGGTTTGAGAATAATAGTGATGCGCATTATTTAACCTCAATCAGCGACAACCTGCACCATTCCAGTAAGCCTTCCGCAACACGCACTAACGAGGTGGTAAACGCATCTTCTAAACGCAATGCGTTTTTATACCGAACGGTAGCGTCACGTAACTCACGACCGTCTAACGATTTCAGCTCTTTTTTCATTCGCTGAATTTCATCGTAAATACCGGTATAACCAACGCTACGTCGCTTCGTGCCACGCTGACGTAAAGCACGAATGATGTTTTCAACGGCATCGAGAGCTGAACCGATTTCGTGTAAGTTCAGAGATTTGATTGTGTGGCCAAAATCACCATCACGGGCAATCGCCCACTCAATCTTACCGTTGTCGTGTTCAACGACCACCACGTTACCTGGCCACGGATACGCTTTCACCGTTTTAAACGGATCGATAATACCGAACAACCCTGCGCTACGTTTAATCGCCCAGTTCGTTGAGCGGCCTACTTTCTCCAAACCACTCTCAGTAACTTTCTTACTCTTACCGAGAATAGTACGCGTTTTAACGGTATACTCGTTGACCATCGCATCCATTGCGTTCAGGTTCTTACTGAACTCAATACACGCTTTTACGTTAGGTTTGTCTTCTAAACAAACTTTGGTCGTCCAGCTTCCCGTGTCGCAGTCAACCGGTTTTAAGGTGTCTTTGTCACCGATTAAACTTAAACGTGCATTTAACTTTTGCAGTTTGCGTTCTAAAGTCGTCGCTTTAGACGTCGCTTCTTTTAATTCCTTAATGACTTCTTTACCCGCAGCCTCAGCAAAGTCCACAAAACGTAAAGCCAGTTGTTTGGAATGTTTACCTGCAAAGTTCGCTGATGCTTTTGCACCTGCACTGGCAGCACGTCCTGCTACCCGACTGACGCCACGAACCGCACGCCCGGTGAGTCGTGCAGCCGTTTTGCCTATCCCTTTATCAGGTTCCGTGTCTGACAAAAACTGTGCCCGGTGCATCATGGCCGCAGACTCTGACGCAACAACCACATCATCCAAAAGCCAACGTTTACGGATAGCAACGATAGCCGGATAATTATCTTTTACTCCAATGGATTCTAACGCTACGAGTCGGTCGTAATCGTCACAAAGCACTTCTAAGTCGCTATCTAACGTTGACATGATAATTTACTCGTTTGCTTTGATCTTACTTTTACCCAGTTCACCCTGCTAACGAATACGCAGTAACTTCTGTTCCCATCGCACGGTGAATCGTTGAACTCAACTACGACGCTTATCGAGGTTTCCTTTGTAAAGCGGTTAAAGTCAAGTTCATAATAAACGAAGACTTTCCAACCACTTATCCCGATCGGCGGTATGATAGTAACAAGGAACGTCGATTGACTTCGCGTATTTTACACCCATCGCAGTACCACCTTTTGCGTTCCCGTGTTTGTCATGATCGCTAAAGTAATAGACTGCATCTACCGGTTCGTCTAAACGGTCACCTGCGATGATATTCAGATTACGGCCGTGTAACGCCCAGGCAATCGGTGAGAGCTTATCTGGGTTTGGGTGGAGTGAAGCAACAACTGCTCGGTACTGAACGTCTTGTGGGATATAACGAAACTCTACCTTAGGGTGTATTTTCCCTAACCACATTTTCTTTTCATCCGGCAGGTAACAAACGCTCTTAACGTCCTTGGTACGTGCTAACATAAACTGAAGTTGGTCTGGGCCTTTATAACACCCTCCAGAACGGGTGGTAATCGTGTAGCCTTTCTTTCGTAAGATTCGAAACCCTTCCCGTAACGTTTCCAACATTTCCTGCATGACGTCTTCGGGTGTTTCTCGAGACCCGATAATCGCGATTTTATATTCTTTCATGGTCACCTCCATAAAGACCGCCGGTAATGAAAAAAAAAAGAAAAGTAGAGAGAGCCCGAAAGCTCTCTCTACCCAGCGTTACTATTACATTTCCAGGCCGCTTAAGACGACTGTCTCAACCAACGCCTGACCCATCCACACTTCTAACTCACCGTCCAAATCCGCCAATGGTTTCTTGTTCAGTTCGTTATTGTAATCAAGACCGTCTAATCTCGTGTCGTTGATCACCTGCCCTAAGTGTAGAGGTAAGATGAATCGGTTTCTCGCACTATAAATAAAAGAGTCGCACTCGTAGACAACCACATAGCGTTCGATAGATTCGTCAAACTCAATGTGACACTGTGAACCGGTGTCCCAGGCGCGCGATATCACCATACCTCGGTCTTGGCACATTTTCTCTACAGCGACTTTAGCGGAAGCTGCCCACGTATCGTAGTTCTTAGGTTGACCGTTTTCGAAATCAAACCAATCCAGATACTTGGCAGGAATCTCAAGGAAGTCGTTTAGTTGAAGCTTTGTGTAAGTAATCAGTACCGCATCGTTTATGTCGTTACGATTCGTTAACTTTACCTTATAGCGCCCTTCCGGTGTTGGAGCACCGACGAGCGTAACGTCTACCTTTTCAGCCGAAAGCTTTTTCCGTACACTGTCGCTGTTACAATAACTAACGAGATTAAGTAAGTTCTGTCTGTGGCCAACGTCGAAATCAATTACAAAAGACATACGAACTCCGTGGGGGCTAATCACTAATACCCGTATAACGGATAACGTGCTGTGATTTCATCACCCGCATAAAAGGTTAAACGTTGTATATTAATGTTTTTATTCGTGTAAGGTACGGTTTCTAACGTCACCTTAACCATTGCAGAGCAGCTACCCGGATCAACAAACTGATAAGTTCGACGTTTGATGTTCACCAGATAAAATCCACCCGCAGGGCATAAGTCCGTTTTGCCGTAATTCACCACTGCAAACTCATCGTTTTCAACCGCAGTGACGGGTTGGTCATCTGCTTTAAACACAACCGGTTTATCGCCAGGAACAGCGGGTTCGTAACGACTGATATCGTACGGTTTAAAATCCGCTAATACAGAAAACGAAAGTAACATTAGAAATGGAGTAATAAAACGTTTCATCAGTTTACCTCATCGAGATAAACACGAAGCCAAGGCATTGACTCTAAACGCGGCATCATATTCCGGGTGTTCGGAGACCAACGCAATGACTCGTGGTATTTCTTTTTGAAACGTTCCCAGTGATACGAGAACGGTTTGGGTTGAAAACCACGCTCTTTAAGCACTTCTTCCCAAACCAGGTCTTTAATGAAATCGTCGACTAACATTAATACCAACACTTTCCATTTACTCCGGCGGTAGTGTCGTTGAAAACACTTGCGGAGTTCTGAAAAGTCTTCTCGTTTACTGGAACGTACTGCTGGGACAGCTTTCTCTTTATATTGCGAACAATGGCTATGTTGTACGATCTTAACCGGAACGCCCCGAACCTTACCAGCTTGAATATCCAGTTCGTGTGCGGGGACAATTTCAACACAACGTAATGCTTTTGCTCGATTGTCTTCTAAGCACCGCGTCTCATATTCGACACGTATCATTTTAGACTCTCAACGGTTAATAAATTTTATCCGCAACAGAGAGAAAGATGGGCGTGTTTTCGATAAAATCCACCAAATATCCTTCTTCCGGCGGGGCGTATGACGAAACAACGTTACCGTTCGTCATACGAAAATACCGACGAGAGTCGCTGGCGATATACCAACGGTCAATCTGGTAGCCTTTTTTCGAAAAGAAACACAGGCCGTCAATGTTCGATGGGTGGACACGACACGTCACCATTTGACGATCGGAATTCAACTGAACGTACTGCAATAAGAACGAACCCACACCGAAACGTCGAGAACCTTCCGCCACCACCAGATAGATAAGATTGCCCGGTTCCCAAATCGCAATACCGTGCGTAATATCGTCTTCTACCGCTAAGGTAATGCGAACAGGTGTTTCGCGTATCGAGTTTAAGTCCTTGATGTATTCACGTAATTGTGGAAATTTAGCGGAGATTTTGTCTTCAGTAATATCTAACTGCTGCATTATTGTTCCCCAATTGACATAACGTTATTAACGAATTCAGCCCACGTAGTGTTCTCGCCGGAAGTAAATAAACTGCTAAGCGGAACGTTTCGGTGCTTTGGAATAACCGCATCAAGTTTATTTACTGGAACTTCGCTCCATAGCGCCCAGCCGTACAACCCCTCCACCGTTTTTCTCTCACCACGCAATACTGGTACCCACCACGCAAACTGTACGAATCTTTTACCGCGACAAGTTTTGAGGGCGGTGGTAAAACCGTGGTCTAACATCCGTACGTCATCAACCTTACAGTTAATCGAGAAAAGACCGTAGCGGGTAAGTAATTTTCTTATCTGAAACGTCAGCTCAATCTGATAACTCTTCAGTTTATCAGCGTCCACATAAACCCGGCCTTTCCCAACCCCGATTCCTTTCTGTTCTAAATACTCTGCGATTAACGCAGACGTACTCCCTTCTACACCAGGGCAATCTAATCCGCCAGATAAAGGCACTGCATTATAATAACGATGCAGCGTCTCCCGGAAAGCCGTCAACACGAATTCTTCGTCTTTAATAAAATCAATGACCTCCCCATTAGAGGCAGGTAATGGGGCAAGCTTCAATTCCCAGATAGGAATCAGTAGCGTTCTGGTCATTAAACGTAGTGGTTCCATGATAAGTCTCCATGTTCAAGTCTCACAGTATGATCAAAAATTGTAAAATAAAAAGAAGAAAACCTCTACCCGAAGGTAGAGGTTGGTTTTATTTCGTTGTCTTTGTTTCCGTCTTCGCGACGACCTGACCTGATTTCTCAAGTTTCTTCTCGACAACTTTGGTAGCAATCTCCAACGACTTGTAAGCCAACGTTTTAATCGGCCACGTTGCAAATACTACCAGTCCGAACAGCGGAAGTAAGGATACAAACAACACTTCCATGCTGTCTTTTGGAAAGTTCTGATGCGTGTCGTACGCTAAAAAGCCTGTCACGACCACAGTGGCGAGTGCAAGCAGAACAATAATGAACTTCTGTGCACCGGCAAGTTTCGGCCACAGTGTCAACATCGTTTCTTTGCTTACTTCGTCACCTAAACTCTCTACAGCATTTGTGGCTTGCTGCTGAAAGTTTTCCGCCATCTTTCCAATGTTCTCAAGAAGCGTTGGGCGTAGCTCCGACAGAATCTTTGTACCCGACCGCGTTACGTCTACAGAGACGTCGTCACCGAAGTTGTCTTTGAGAATCTTAGACAGTTCTTCGGACTGCTCTTTACTTAACTTTCTGTTTCCTGCTTGGATAAGAATGTCAAGAATTGCGGCTGACACGTCTTGTGTTGGTTGCGACATCGCTATTTCCTCCGACGTCTTCTCCGCCGTTTTGCTGTCTTAGCAGACTTTTGTTTTGGCGGTAGGAGACTATTCAAGTTTAACAGGTTTACCCTGACAAAGATATTCCCCACCGCCACGGCATCGATACTGTGCTCATCCAACGTTGTAATGTCAAACAACGCGTGGTCGCGATACAACTTCGTTACGGCACGAAACATATCTGTTTTGTCCGTTCCTTTCGCTTCCACACCGACGAATGATTTTACAATAATAGGATTGAACCCGTGTAACACTTTCTCTGGAAACACGTCCCATAACGCTCGTCTTAACATCAGCTGTAACTCTACGCCAGACTCATACGCGGAGAGTTTTGCCCGCCGCATAAACGGCGTTTCTGTTGCAACAAACGTCGGACGCGCAATCCGAAGAAACTCACGGTAGCACGCTTCGAGTTTTACTAAGCGATCGTCGCGTTTACCGACACACTCTGCAAACGCACTTGGATGTGTTGGGTCTAATACGTGCATGGTATCAGCCCACACCACTTCGGCTTGGTCGCTGCCATATTCCCAATCCAGCACCGCCATCCCGAGATGGCTCGTACCGGGGTCTATCGCCGCGATCCTGACCATTTTATCGGGAAGTCTCGGCTCAGGAATCAACATTAATTCGCTGTCCCTAAGAAGAACGGTGCAGGTTGACCGATACGGATTGTCAGTGACAGCTTATCGTTCGTCTGCGCCAGGTTAGTAAACATCGAAATGTAATACAGGGCTTGTACACCGATAGCTTCAGTGTAGCTGAACTTCGAACCTGTGGCAGAGTCACCAGACGTTACTTGGTCTAAACCGGAGCACAGTGCCAGTTCAGAGATAATCGAACTACGAGGGCTACCGCGCATAATGCTGGTCACGTTCATGTATTCCTGAACGTCAAAGTCCGTCCACGGAATAACCAGGTCTGCACCTGATTCCACATAACGGCCATCAGGAATTGCAACGGTACCGTCATCGTCATAATCGTAGTCCGGCAACACTTTCGGTACCGGGTTCAGTTCAGTATCCGTATAGACAAAGTCTTCTACAGTTTCAACACCGTTCTCACGCTTAATGTCGTAGTCGGTAGTTTTTACTGCACGCATGTCAATGCGTTTTAAATAGTACGCCCAATACTCACGTTTGTTGATGGTTTCCAGAGTACGGAAAGCGTAGTTCTTACGCTGTTCATCAGACAAATCGTTGTCTTTAGTACGCAGGACAAACGGAACGCGTGAAAACATCCCGGACGCGATAGGTTCTTTAGCTACGGGAACAACATCAGCAACAACGTCTGATGTGTCAACCATGTGACCACGGTTACCAATCGCCATGTACTGCAAATGGGGACGTGCTTTACCATCCGGCACTGGGGTTTGCATGAGCTTATAAAACTCATTCAGTGTGGACTTCTGTGGGTATTGCACATCGGCACCGGTAATTAATGCGGTAGCCAGACGCATCGCATTAAGTGTTACCGTCGAGAGTTTACCGTCGTAAACTTTGACATTAGACATTGATTAATTCTCCAGGGCGGAACCCGTCCAGCGCAAGTTTCGTCACGAGAGACGCCAACGTACGTGGTGTGGGGTCAGTAAATACGACCGGAATCGTTCCTTTAAAAGATAAGTGATTCGGGACTAAGCGAACATCATAAGAATCGAGTTCCTCACTGATAGGCTCGATCATAATGTCGTCTTGGGTCAAATCAATACCGGTCTGAGCAACGATATAGTCTGCCAGTTCTTGGCTGCTGGTTACTTCGCCTTTCGGTACCGTAACCGGCTCGTCAGCTAAGAACGTTGCCAGGTCAACACGGGTTAAGATGAATTCCTGGTTCCCTGTAACACCGTTTTTAAAGTCAGCAGCCACTTTCGATTCCAGTCCGTAACGACGGGCTTCGTCTTTCGTCAGTGGTTGTACACCTTTATCGTTAAAATCGATGTTGTCAGTGGTATAGGATACCCCGAAAACGTAGTTAATACGATCTACCAGAATTTGTTTCGGAGTTTTCGTTAAGTCGACGCGATATGCCATGGTTTTCTCACTTAGGTAGCTGGTCAAGCGTGAAGCCGTCCAGATCGTTAATTTTCACCTGTTCGTTTAACGTCCAATCGTCAAGCGAAGATTTCACTTTAACAACCCCGGTAGTCGGCTCGTTAATATCCACCACAACTTGCTGTGTTACTTTCACTCGGATGCCCATGTAAATGTTCATCCTGAGTTTGATGTGCTGCGGCATCGACAGTTCTTTAATAACAGGCGCTGCCGGTAACACAGTGTCGGTGGACATATACTGGTGACGCGTAACTTGCTGTACGCCTAAGAGGGGTTCAATAATGGTAACCGACCCCTCCCCACTCATAGGGATATCCCCTAAGATGGGACAGAGCGGGTCCATAACGTCGTAAGAATCTGACCCCATTCGCGCAGCAAAATGTACGGTGTAGGATGACAACTTCGTCATCAGACGTACCATCGCACGCTGAATCTCAGACTGTGAAATCGTTGCGCGGGTTTCCAGGTTAGTCGCGGTGTTAAACGCATCAATAGCAATGTCTTGCCACGTCTCCGCCGAAACCAACGTATAATCTAACCCAAACGTTTTAAAGAACTCATCGTAGTTACGGTAGTTCAGTTTTAAATCGCAACGATAATCACGATAATGGTAGTTAAACAGCATCAAGCCCGCAGCGCGGTCAGGAATCTTCCGACGGTTTTGGCTATAACGCCAACGACGACGTTTCTGGGTAATGATTTCATTAACCGTGTCGTAAAGTTCATCAGCACTAAGAATCGTTCCGACGACTTCTGTGTGCGTATCGGTATAATAGTTAATCAACGCATCGAAACGGTTTTCCCAGCTCGGGATTAAGTGTTGTTCCATTTCATCGAATGAAACCCAACGTTTGATTAACACCCCGAACACGTTGAACACAGGGATCTCTTCTAACGCAACGTCAGAATACCCTTTATACGCCGCGTACAAGAACAGCGCCAATAACTCTTTTGAGCTAAGCTTTAAGGTATCCCCGTTTGTTGGGTTAAGAATCTCGTGGTAAATGTTGTATTTCCCTTTCGCGACGAGATGTACCCATTCGTTAAAGAGGTTATGCAGATACTCGAAGCGTTCAATCGCTTCTGGGTCAACTGCCGTAACTTCAATGAGTTTGGTTTTCAGGTTAGGGTATTGCGTTAAACTTAAACGGGTATCTAAGTCTTCTTGATACTCCGGTTCGTACGCCGGGTTATTGTACGCTAACGCGACTTCCTTCTGGATGATGTCCGTCGTCGTTACAATGTCAAGGTCACGACCAGAATCCTTTTCCGTATAGTTAAGCGATTGCTGATAACCAATCGGTAACGGTGATAACGTGGAATCGTCATCATCCTTCGGTTCGTGTATCTGTTGCGCAACATTATACCCAACCGCAGGCATCCCCCAACCTGTCAGTAGCGCATCAATTTGCCAGTCAAAAATCTCCTCTTTCCCTGAGTTACGCTCCCAGTAACGAATATTCCGATACAGAATGAATTTCTGTTTCTGGGTCAGATACGGCATAAACTCGTGAAGTTCTTGGTGCGATGCTAAGAACTCAGTCACGTAAAACGAATGCGTTTCCGTGGTATGTTGTAAAGAAGAACGGATGTAACCAATAATGCCGGGTAACTGCGGATACAGAATACAGTAGAACGCTAACACGAACGCATCGTTGTGAACTTTCCACCCTTCTGACATATAGCGAACGTGAGCTGCCCTTATTCTGTCTTCCAATCTCGACATCAGCGACGTCTCTTGCGACTCCACCAATGAACTGTCGTAATAGAGGATAGAGCAGTCGGCCACACGGATGGCGTAGTTTATATCCACCGGATTAAACACACCTCGGATATAAATCGCGTAGTCAGGATACGTTCTGATCAGCTCCTCAATGTACTCGCCGTTCGAACGAAATACGTTTGAGGTCTTTTTATGACGGGACAGGTTGGCTGTCGTTAATTCTATCTGCTCTTGCGTGTCGAGCGACGTTATGTAAATGGGCTTATCCCATTCGTGACGTTGTCCTGCTAAATGCAGGTAGTATCGCCACGTACTTCGGTTATCGGAAACGAAACCGCCGTTCTCGGTTATTGCCAGATTCATCTGTTGTGCGATTGATTCTGATTTAATAATCAGTGATTTCGCCAACGCGATGTTCTGTTCACGAAATATGTTAAATCTCTGCATCGGAGACCCCAATGGACGATATTAGTAAATTAACGGGCGACCCCGCCGTAGCTGCAATTCTTCGTAAAACTACGGGCCCAGCACCTCAGCAACAACGCGGTACGCGTAGCGAGGGTGGTTCTACGCCAACACGTCAAGAACTCACGGCAATTGCGAGTTCACGTATTCGTACTATCAAAAATGCGGAACGTATCTTTGATGCGTTACCTGAACTCGAAACAATCGTTACTATTGCAACTTCGAGCCTGCTATCAACAAAAGACTTAATCAACACGACGTTGATTTACGACAACTTCGCGGACATCCCCATTGATCTGCGTAACGCGCTACTGACACCGACCCGTGATTATCACGATAACATTCGTCAGCTACCTAAGAAATTATATCAGTGGATTTACGATGCGTTAAAAACCAAAGGCGCAAGTCCAGTGATGATAATCTCGGATTCCGGCTTCGACCAATTATTCGGTCTGAATACAAAGGTCGCTACTGAATCTATTCGTCGTTCCCAAACGGCGTTCTTCGAACAACAGCTTGGTATTCTCGGGCCTATTAATGCGCCGAAAGAAGGGCAGCGAGTTGGTGTAGAATCAATTCTCAACCGTTTACACGGAACCGTTACTGGTCCTCAGACGTTGAAAATCGATTTCGGTAAGCACGATTCGATGTTCTCGGATAAATTCCAGATGGAAATCACGATTACCGATAACCCGCGCATTACCATGCTGCCGGATTTGTATCGTCGTATTGCGCATGAGAACGCACGCACAGGATTGTACGGGCAATTAGAGCAAGCCGCATATGAAAAGCCGTCTACACCAAACGGTGGCAGTCCGTTCGACCCTAACCAATCTTTCGATGACCGTCAGCGTGACGCTGCTGAAAAAGGGTTCATTAACTTGGGTGATTTAAACGAGGCGTATAAGTCAACACCGAAAACACAAACGTACGGTGATATTCCTATTATCTCAATGGATGAGAATAACAAAATCGAATACATCGAACGTTTACTGCCCGCAGAGTCAACGCTGCCACTGGTAATTGGCGATGACGTTCGTAACCCTATCGGTTATCTGACCATCGTAGATGACATGGGTAACTTCATCAATGCTCGCTCCTCGCTGTACGGCGATGCGAACTTTATGAACTACCTGAATAACGACGGGATGACGGACAGCATCATTAACCGTTCTAATCTGGGCTTAGGGAACACTTCTCGTATTACCCCGGAAATCGCCAACCGTTTAAGTGCACGTTGTGGTGAAATCGCTGAAAACGAATTTGCTCGCGCTTTGAGTCAGGCACTAGGTGGCGCAGAAATCAGCATGAATATTACCGAAACATTCGGTCGTATTCTGTTAGCGCGCCATCTCGCAAAACGTCATACTCAGGTGGTTTACATTCCGGTTAATAACCTATGCTATTTTGCGACGGACTTTAACGAAGACGGTATCGGGGTTTCTATTACTGAACGCTCCTTTATTATCTCTACTGTCAGGATGGCGCTGCTGTTCGCAACGATGAACTCATCTGTACTGAACTCGGCACGTCACATGCAGTACGACATTGAGCTGTCGCCAGATGATGCAAACGGTCAGAAAACTGTTGACCAAGTTAAATCAGATATCCTTAACTCCTACAATCGACGTCTGCCGATGTGGGGCGATATCAACGATGCCTGGTCAATGGGGGCTAATGCGGGGATTGCCTTTAACGTAACGGGTAACGATTACTACGCCAGTCACAAAGTGTCTGTGTCTGATACCACGCCGGAGTATAAAGTTCCTGATCAACAAATTGACGAGAACCTGTTACGCCGTACATGTCACATCGCGTGTGTTGATCCTGACCTTGTACTTACCCCGGAGAACCTGGAGTTTGCTTCTCAGATTTATTCTAAATCGCTGTTGGTTACTCAACAGATTGTGAAGAAACAGGAAATCCTCTCAACCCCGCTTACGCGCTATGTTACAAACAGTCTGCAAGCTTCACCGAAACTGCAAGCAGAACTCATCCGTATTATCGTTGAGTATATCCGTGAGCAGAATCCGAATGTAACTAGCGAAGAGATGACAAAACAAACGTCAGAGTATATGGCGAAGTTTATCAACGGTATGAAGGTCACCTTGCCGCCGCCTGATACTTCTGCAACAGCATCTCAAGCTGATCTCTTCGATAAACGCTATGAATTTATCGAGAAACTTGCAGATCTGGTGGTCACGGATGACATTGCTAATATGCTTCAGAACGAAGGTATTGAAATGTCACCTGATGACCTCAAGACGATGGTTAAGACCTTCTACGCGCGCAACTGGCTACGTAATCAGGGCATCGAAACCGATCTGTTTGATCTGATCTACGATGAAGATAAACGTGGTGAAAACGTCAAGATGATTTCTGATGAAATTGCGGCGGCATCGAAGACGCTGATTCAGTTAGCAAAACGTGCGACAGGTAAAGTTCAGACGTTAGCAAAAGCGGCTGATTTGAATCCTGAAGACGCCAATAACTTCGGCGGTGGCAGCGACTTTGGTGGCGGCACTGAAGATGACGGTGGCTTAGGAGGCGATGAGGACTTAGGTGGTGACGATCTGGGCGGTGATGAAGACTTGGACATGACCGATGATGAAACGACGGAAACCGATACGACGACGGAAGAAGACGTTTCAACTGAAGGCACGGACGAGACGGATACCGGTGCAGATGACAACACCGATGAAACTCTCTAAATAGCAAAAAAAAATAATTCGAGCTTACTCCGACCCTTCTGGGGTCGGGGTAGCTTTCTTTTTTTCACCATGCTATTTCGTCTTTATTGATAGCAAGGTCTAACATAATTCCTATTGCTAAAGGATCGTTATCAAACGCCATCAGTTTCGCTAACAGTTCTTGCTGACCTGATTTCTTGACGGCTTTCAGTAACTCATTACGGGCATTATAGTAGATAAGCCAGTATCTACCGTGATTGATTTTGGTGTTTGAATGTTCTAACAGGTAACGATTAAACTCCATGGTTGCATTGGTTTCAGGTAACTCAAAACGAAAACGTGGACTACGTTCGTAGTTTACATTAATAACAACATATTTAATCATTTCCTCATTCCCTCGCTATAGTGGGCGGCTATAATAAATTGGGGAATAAAAAATAAAGGAGGAGAGCCTAGGCTCTCCTTGTGTGGTGATTAACCAATAGCAGCGATACGTTCTTCGAGTAACAGTTTCTCTGCGGTCATAACTTCTAACTCCGCAGTGATAAGTTTTATCTGCTTCTCGTCGATAAATAATGGACGTTTCTCAATAAGTTGTTCACGCTCGTGAATACGGACGCGAAGTTGATATAACTCCAAAGAAAGTTGTTGCTTTAAACGCTCCACGGTATCAATTACGTTTAGCTCTATCTTGGCTTTACTGTAATCAACATAAGCGGCCATACGCACTCCTTAAAAATGGGGATGTTTCCACCCCCAATCCAAACTTAATAACGAACTGGTGCAGTCACGTCACCTGTGCTCAGTAGCGAATAAACATGAGACGGAGTCTTAAGTTTAATGAACGCTTCTGGTGCTTTCTGGTTAATGACTTCGTAGATTGAAACAATCGGTTCGAAGCTATTACCAAACGAAGAGATTTCCACGATATGACGATCGTTAGCGGATTGATAATCTGCTTGCAGAGAAATCGTGTACGTTACCTGAGACAGTTCAATGGCCTTATTATCGCAGGTCAGACGAATGTGCAGCTTACGCAGAGAACGCGCGATCAGCAGGAACATTTCACGGAAATAATCCGCAGACTTACTCACGCCGTTTTCACCGATGGTACGACCATACACAGTCTCTTTAAAGTAGGTCATGTCATCCAGGCAGCATTCCAACTGTACGAATTTCGTACCCGGAACGTCTTTACCGTAAGCAGATGCCACGGAGATAGCGTTGTGAACCAGCACGGTTAATGTCGCAATGAAACGACGAGTAAACGCTGAGCATTCGCTACGATACGTTTCATTCTCATCAGATTTGGTGAGGAAGTACATTAACAAACGCTGTGCAAGGTCGCGCAGTCTGAAGACGTCATTAGAAACACGTTCCATCAGCTTTTCAATATCGTCAATATCACGTACGGTATCGAGATCGTCGATAATCTGGCGAACCGAACTATAAAACTCCTGGAGATACACCGCAGAAGTTTCAGTCTGTGCCATCGGATACAGACGGTATTCGCTTTCGACTTTCACCATGATACCCGCATCGTCATACGAGCAATATTGTTTGTCATTGTCTTCAACCAGTTCACTAACTTTATCACCCCAGTCACGATGTTCTGCATACACAGAATTCTTGACGCGAGTGTTGGCTTCTTTCGGCGAAACAACGTTTTGCTGAATCTTTTCTTTCAGCTCGTGATCTAAATAGTCTTCCACAATTTCTACCCGCAAAATGTCATGGTGAGGACGGTTAGCACGTTGAATGATATCATCCATCGTTTCCTTATTCATATCCACAGGCTTGCTTTTGTTCATCACTTCCTGCGGAACAGTCGGCTGAATAATAGCAGGCTGCGTTTGCGGTTGAGTTTGCGGAGTACCACCGAATACCGGAGCGGGTTGTACGGGTTGCACTGTTACACCGGCCGGAGTATAGCTGGCCATCGGTACAGAAGAACCCTGAATCGGTGCAGTTGGTTGCGCATTCTGCGAATTCTGAATACCGAAGTTAACCGGCTCAGTACGCACACCGAATCCACCCTGCCCAGCACGACGTGCTTCTTCTGCAAGCTGATTCGCCAGCACAAACGCTTTCTCTAACGCGCTATGAATGTCCGGCTGCAACGGAGTCAGACCTAAACCTAACAGACGGCTATACAGTGTTGCCTTAAAGGTTTCGATAACCGCAACGTTAGTTTGGTCACTAGGCCGACGGTTTTGCAGATACCAGTTACCCACAATACACGCTGCATTAACAAACGGATCTTCTTTTATCCCTTTCGCATTCATCGCGTCGACGAGATAGTTCAACAGCTGATCCTGTTTAGCCATAAAAACTTTCAAGATAAATTCACGAGTTTCGCTGTAGCTTGCCATTCTTAATTCTCCTAATAGGTCTTAATACGTCTTTCGTGGTTAACGGCCAATCTTCGCAATGTCTTCTTCGGTTGCTTGGATTAACTCGTCAAGTTTTGGATTACGAACCATCACTAACTGACGGCTAGTTTTCATGTACGGGTTAAGGACACCCCATTTGAATGGGGACGATTTCGGAATGTAATAAACGTTACCGCATTCGAGGTGCGATGCAGAAGCGTGTTTCGTACGGTCGTTAAGGTTAACCGTTTTACCGCCCTTGCTGTTACGTTTAGATTCCGTTTCAGTTTGACTGATTGCGTGTGTGGATACTCCTAGTACCATGGACTCTGTTGATGCGTTGAAATAACTTACACCACCGTTACCAGTGATATTACGCAACACCAGACTCGTGACAATTTCTTTATTGAGAGCGCTACGAATCATATTCGCGCAGGATTCTGGCGAACGATTCTCCGTTTGTCCCAGGTGGAAACGAATAGCCGCTACCGTTGGTGTAAAGCCACGGTCACCTAACAGTAAGTAGTCAGTTACGGTTAAACGTTTTCCGTACATTGACGGAATGTCACCCTGTTTAGTCAAACGGGTACGTACCATCAGTTTCGTTGCATACCAGAAGAAATCGAACATATCCATGTCGTCTGGAATGTCGGGATCGGTCATCTTCAGTTCCGCACGGAACGTTGAGTTAACGTAGCGATCGCATTCAGTATAGTGTTTCGCCATACTGTGTGCTAACTCAATATCGGAAGGTTTTAGTCCTACGATACTTCTTCCCAGAATCTCACGCCAAATCGGAGCAGAGTTCAGGTTAGCAATATCGTCTTCCATCGCTAACTCATTAATTGCGGTAAACAGCGGCGGGAGCGGCGTGACGTTACCGTTCTTAATGGATTGTTTACTGCAATAGTAGTGAGCGGCTTTGAAGAACGCAGCAATTGCGGCCAGCAACAAATGCTCGTTTTGATCCCAACCGACTTTATCCACATTCGGTAATGCTTCTGCGGGTACGACAACCGCGTACATTATCGAACGGTTATATTTCGATTCACCGGAACTGATTACAACTTTCTCGTTGAGATCGAGTTCTGGGATCTTAAACGACGGATAAATTTCTACGTCAACACCAGTATAGCGTTTAATCGCTTCTTTAAATCCGTAACGTCCGAACAACCAATACATTAACGGTTTCTCGTCAGTATCAGGATGTGTTGCGTTCTTCGCTTTGAACAGGTTTTTGGTTCCTGGTAAGAATAGCTCCTCTTTCTTGCCGTTGACTAACACACGGACAGGCTGCTTACAGAATTTCAACGAGGCTTTACGTTTAAAGTCAAAGTTAACAAATACCCCACCGTGTTCGCGACAGATACCTGGCTGGTGAATAACCGGTGCAACGTGATACGTCGTACCGTAGTAGTTCATTAAACCGCCACGACGGATAAAGGGTAAGTTAATCGGTCTTGAGATCGGTCGAGAATCTCCTGGAATACGGAATGTTGACATGACCATATACGCATCGGTATTCGCAATGGACATCACACCACGACGTCTATCCATTCTACTGCTCTCAGAACGAGACAGCTTATAGATGAACGTTTCAAACGGTGACATTAACCGTACGCCTAATACAGCCAGCCCTTCAGGAACACGCGGATTATCAACAGGATGATAATCCAGCTCACGTTTCAAGATAATCTGAACACGCTCGTGTATACCGTCTTTGGCCTGTGTATAACCGACACCTTCCGCAATCGCTCGGTTAAAGGGTACTATTTTGCCATCCTCTTTAAGCTTTCTGATTGCATCTTTAAACACGCCACGCTCCTTACTTTAGCATCCCTATAAATGCGACACCCGCCGCCAGATACGCAGGGACTGATTTAAATAGGTCTGACCCATCTTTACGAATGTAAGAACGAGTCTCGTAGAATTCTTTTCGTGCCTCTGCCCGAGACTTTGCTTCTAGTTCTTGTTGCTTATACGCTAGAGTCAAACGCTCCTTTTCCAAAGCCAAATTCTGTAGTTGTTTTTTGTGTTCTATTTCCAGTTTGTCTTTTGCCGAATCCAAACTTTCTAATTTTTCTCTGTATTGACTTTCCAGCTTTTCCTTTATCTCGTGAATATCCGGTAACGTTTCTTGCCATCGAAACGCAGTGGCTGTTTCTTTATCTTTAAAAACACGGAACGGTGACAATAAGTCATCGAACTCGAAGTGAATCATCCTACTCCCTTCTACTTTGTCTCCTCCTCCGATTACCATATACACACCCGGTTCGTAATACCGTGATAGTATCGGTTGTACTTCCATGCGCGTTCCGTAGAATCTAATCCAACGATATAGTTCGGGATCGTCGTAACGCTGCACAACAATAACACCTAATGTAAATTCAGTTCTCTCACCTCCTGGTCTTACGCTCGGTGGCGTACTTTCTAATCGAACTGGTGTAATTGAAAATGCGAATCCTAGCTGCTTCAATACAACCAAGTCCCCACGTAATAAAGCACCGATATCGTCAACCACGTATCGGAGCGTGACCTCTCCTTTCTCCTTTAAGTCTGCACAAAATTTAGTGAATTGTTTTTCTGGTAAGACTTCTGCAAACCCGTTCAGGTTAGCCAGATTTCCGAACGATTGATACGTTACATAAACAACAACCCCATGCTCATCAGCCGGGCTTTTGGACGGAGTTAAAATAAAGCTACCGCCACTGGTTTCAGTGACGTAAATTGGCACACCAGTATTATTCTCAAAAGTGATGAGCTTTTGTAGTCCTGACTTTTGATACAACGAACGGTCAGTAATACTGGGTACCACATCAATATCAAGACGGTTCATGTAGGGGCCAGATTAAGTTTTAATAATGGTACATATCTTTAGTCTTAAATGTATTTTTTCCATAAAGTCTCCTTTAAACCAACTGACAGTCTCCCTTTGATAATATCTATCCAAAAAATAATAGAAAGAAAAAAAAATAAAAGGTCTAAGCCCCGAAGGGCTTAGACACTTTTTATTCGGTATTATTTACCAGCTTTGTCTTTACCGTCGCCAGCAACATTACCTGCTACACCACCTTCGGTTTGTTTCTGGCCGTTCTGTTCTACAGAAACGTTGTAAGCCAGTTTTTCTTCAACCAGTTTGGTGATACCTTTAACCCAAATCAGACCAGTGATCGGGCAGTGGCAGATATGCGCGTTACGCGGCTGTACAGCCAGTTCTTTAGAGGTAGAACCGTTACGCTGGATGTTGATGTTGGTAACCATGATCGGAGACCAGAAGTGGTTACCCCAGTTCAGTACGCAGTAGGAACCATCGTCCGCAGTCGGAACTTTCAGGAACCATTGCAGACGACGAGTCCAGGAATCGTCAGCTGCGTTGTAGATACGCCAGCGGTCATCGTTGGTGGTAACGACTTCGTATTCATAACGGTCGCCCAGCAGACGTTGGTCGCCCTGAACCAGCAGCAGCATAGATGCAGTCGGTTCGTCAGTTGCGATGATAACTTTCGGCAGAATGTCCGGATCAGCGGTCAGCAGGCGCAGTGCAGGAATGAAACGAGAATCCTGGATAGCCTGAGTTACCTGGCTACCGATACGCTGCAACAGACCCTGACGAGCGTTGATCAGCGCTTCTTTGGTATCCAGAGACTGAACAACTTCATCGACTTTGTAGTCAGACTCTTTGAACCACGGAGCAACCCAGTGACGGCCCAGACCACGGATAGCCGGTTTGTCCCACGGAGTGATCATCGCAGCGGCTGCGTTACGTACTGCTTCGGTGTAAGACAGCGTCTGAGTAATAGCCAGCTGTTCGTTACGGATGTTCACCGCAGAGATCAGGTCGTCCAGACGTTCAGTGTCGTCATATTCAACACCAACCGGAGACTTGGTCAGAATCGGAGAACCGTATTGCAGTTTGTAGTTTTCCTGTTCCCAAATTGGGTCAAGCAGCAGACCCTGGGTACGACGGTTTTCGTTGGTACGAGTACCATCGAAGCGCCAGCCCATCAGTTCGAGTTTCAGGCCGTCCAGGATAACTTTACCGGTGCCAGACTTGGTATCAACTTTGTTACCAGTTGCATCGTACAGACCTTCGATTTCCAGTTTGTGGCCGGAAATGTCTACTTTACCACCGAACTGGCCGCTGGTGAACAGGGACATGGTGATGGTAATAACGTAGCGCAGGGTGTAGGAGTTCTGACCCAGTGCTTGCAGAGCCGGAATAGCTGCACCAGTCCAGTCAGTAGTTTTCGCATTCAGAGAGAACGCGGTACGACGGAATTGCAGAACCAGTTCACGGCCGTCACCTTCAGCAGGACGCTGGAAGGTTGCGAACTGCATGTCACGAACGTGCAGTTTGATGAATTTACCCGCTTTCGCTTCTTCGGTCGGTTTACGTACAGAAATCAGCAGGCTGCCCAGAGCACAACCCGGTGCGATTTCATCAGTTTCATCGTAACCTTCCTGAACGATACCCGGATGCGCAGACAGCTGGAACAGGTTCAGCGTGTCGTTTGCAAAGCTCAGGTAGTTAGTCGGATACGGAGGTACACGACCCAGGCGAACGGTTTCGTTCGGAACCAGTTCTTCGCTTACGAAGTATTCCTGGTTTTCACCGGTTTCCATTACGTAAGGAACGATGTTGATCGCTTCGTCCTGGAGAACGGTGTGGTCAGTCAGTGCGTTGTGCAGCGGACGACGATGGTCTTCAACCACGTCTTTGCTCAGCAGCGCGTTCATGATACCGCGAGAAACGGTAGTCACTTTAGTACGTACGGTAATACCAACATCGTTGGTGTCAACGGTAATGGTCGGGAACAGTGTTTCAGCAAACTTGGACTGAGTTTCCAGAGCACGTACGTTCAGGGTCCAGGTCAGGCCCAGGTTTTTGTCGTAGTCTTTGTTGCTGTAGTATTCCTGAGCAACAACCATGCGCTCACGACCCCAGTCACCACCTTGCGCACCAGGGATACCAATATCCAGGTTATACTTGCTGTGGAATTCCGGCTTAGCGTATTCCTGGGCAACACGTTCTTGCAGGTCTTTACCGTGGTTAGCTGCGCCCAGAATCATTGCGGAGGCGACAGTCGCAGCATGAGACATTTTCTTGCCACCAAAAGCGTTGGCATAGTGCTGTGATGCTTCGTCACGCAGAGCGCCAAACACTTTTGCGTTGCTGCGTACGGACTCGCCTGCAACAATCGTATTCCACATTTCGCTGGCGGTGTTGTTGCCGATGACGTTTTGGGCCAGACTAGTACCGGCTTCTACGAGTTTCTCTAAATTAGAGATTCGGGTATCTTTCATTTGTTTAATACCTTAATGAGATAAATGACATGCGTATAATTGCGTCAGCACTTCGTTAGCGGCAAACTGCGTTGAGGTACTGAAGCAGTCATCCACGACGCGAGTCTTGGTACGCATATATTTAAAAAGTTCTGCGCAGAACATCTTTTTCGCAGCGTGGTCTTCACCCGAAGAAAAACCCGAACCGGACTTCGCTTCTGCAAATGACGCCACAATCGTATCACCACGTTGGGTAAAGACCCAGCGTAAGCGACAAGGAATTGTTTCCCCATATAAATCGTCAAGGGAAACCTTTTCGCCTGATTCGACCAGACGTAACACCTGATCATAATATTTACCTGGAAGTACAGGCGGAGCCATTAACGCTTTATAAATAGCAGAACGACTTACTTCAGGTATAATGATAGAACTGAAACCATTCGGACAGTCATATAACCAGTTAAAGAACCCTGCCTGGAGCAATTCTACACTTTTAACGGCAGCGCCTTTATCTATGTTAGGCTGAACTTCCCACGGTGGACTAAAACGAATTTGCATTTAAGGATGCTCCATGAATAACAAAATGATGTTGATAACCGCATTAGCCACACTATACACTGAAAGTCTGTTGACCGACCCTGAGAAGGATCATGAGGTCATAAGAAAAGTGCTGTTAGAGGCTAAGCTTCCTGATTACGTAGAGGAAGGTGACGAACGTGCCGCCCTCGTCGAAATCAAGGATATCATCACATCCATCATAGACGGCGGTATGCCTTACGACCACACAAACGTCATGAAACGTTTGAAGTTGGCCACTACGCAAATACGTCCTCTATACGATACGATTACCAAATTCCTGGAAGATGATATTCCAGAAGAACCAGAAGCACGCATCGAGCATCTTAACCGTCAAGTAGCACAATACTACTTCCAATTACGTCAAGCTATTCAAGGCGTACAACTGAAACAAAAATTAGGTCGTACGTTAGGCGCACTGAACGGAACCGAAACGCGCGTTGATTTACAAACGGCGCTCAACGACCTCAGAGATAGTCTCTCTACGTTCAGTGAACGCTCTCATAATAAGATTCCCTCACTCGTAGGCGAACTTATTACGGATAACCGTGCACCGTTCGTACACGTGTTCGACTCCATCAGTAAGAAAGCAGCGGGTAACGGTTTACGTACCGGATGGAAAGCCATTAACCAGATGCTGGGTTGTAACAAAGGGATTACCGAAGAACTTTGGCTGATGCCTGCGCTGCCCTTTAACTGTAAATCACTTTTTAGTCTGTTGTTGTCTATCAGTATTCCGGTATTCAATACACCTGAAAAAGTAATGGAAAACGTTAAAGGGGATTTGCAGCCGGTTATTCTCGATTTAAGTTTAGAGAACGAACTGGACGTTAACTTGGCGTATGCGTACCAAGCGCTCTACGGTCATTTTGAAGGTGAAGCACCGGTTATGGTTGCTTCTGAAAACGCTACCGACGAAGAGAAAGCTTTACACAACACAAAAATGTCGGACTACCTCTGTAGTAAAATGCGGGCTAACGGTTGGGAATACATCTTTCAGAAACACACAAACTCAGATTTTAAAATACACTACTTAAACGACTTAATACTGGACTTAAAGCGTCGAGGTTATCATGTAGCTGGGATTCGCGGAGACTATTTCGGGACTATCAGTAAAGCAGGTCACGGTAACGGGATTGCCGGTAGCGACATTAAAGAAATTTATCGTATCGCTCGAAACATCCAGGTAGTGCGTAACCGTGGTTTCTTGTTAGCGCCACACCAAATCTCACCAGAAGGCAAAAAATTAAAAGCGTTAGACCCAGCAAGTTTCTGTAAGAACTTACCAGGTCGCGGTCTTTACGATAACTGCTCCAGCTTGGATAACGAAGCTGACGGTGAGATGTATTTTAACAAACGTGTTGTCAATGGACATAGTTACTTAGAAGTACAACGTGGTAAACACCGTACAATTATCGATACTAAAGAAGCTTACCATTATACAGTAATACCTTTCCGTGAAGTTGGCATTCTGCCTTGGGATTGCGATAAAGAAGAAACAGTAACTGCATCGTCGATTAACGTCTTTACAGGCGGTATGGGAGACGAACTCTTTTGAGTCTGGGGAGCTTCGGCTCCCCCTACGACCCCTTATGCGTCCTGAAAAGCAAAAAAAAAACAAGACACCTAATAATTATGAACGAAAGACAACTACTGAACTAAGTAGGGGGGTGTGCTACCACCCCCTGTATTAGTTAGTAGCGTTCGCTCCTTTTTTCAGTGATTATCTGTGTGAAACGGTTGGTGGACGGTTTTAATCGTTTATTCACGCCGAGTTGATTATACTCGTAAATACGTTGCTGTAAATTGGTTTTTGCTGCATACTGTTCTGCAAGCATTTTGTCAGTAAAGTAGTAACCATTGTTCATGGTATAAGCCCTCTTTGTAGGGTGATTAAAGAAATCCATTACGGAAACGTAATGGTGCTGTAAAAGGTACGCTGCTACAACAGCGTACCTTGTGTTTATCAGTTACTTCTCCTTTCGGTGAAGATCTGTACTCGAGGATTATTGGAAGATTTTAATCTTTTATTTAATCCTAATTGTTGAACTTCTCTTAGTCGTTCATTAAACTTCGCTTGCTGAGCATGATTGTTTACGGTAGTATTAAAAATTTGCGTAATACTGTCGAACATTTCTGATCGCCTCTAACAAATTAGAATTGTGCTATCACGTTTAGTAATAGCGATGACAAGTAAGGACTGTTGGCGCAGTCCTTACTGCTTTAACTTCTCTTTGGAAAAGTTAAAGCGTAAAAAAGGGGTGTGACAGCACCCCTTTTTATTATACCTACGACCACCAACTCGGCAGGTTACTGTACGAAGCTTTACGCTTCACAGTCCCACGGCTGGGCTGTGGTCCAGGGACAGTAATCAGACCACGCATGGCGTAATCGTTCATGTGTGCCTTGAACCTACTTTCCCTAAACTGTGATAATTTCGTTTGTTTTAAAACTTCCTTACGTAAATCAAGCATTTTGATACCTCACTTAGTGTCTTAATGTTAGACTAACAGTTCGTTAGCCGCCTAAGTAGGGACTGCCTATACAGTCCCTACTGCTTTATCTTCTCTTTCGAAAAGATAAAGCTATGATAAGGGGTGTGACAGCACCCCCTTGTTTTTTTTTATCAGTTACTTCTCCTTTCAACTATCAACTGGGTGTTTCTTGGGTAAGCAACTTTGGGCTGAGTTAACGTTGGTTGCGCTATTTCACTAACCCTTCGTTGAAATTCGAGCTGTTTTACGGACAACTCGTTTAACCTTTGAAACAACTGTTCATGTTTCATGAACTTTTCTCCTATGTTGAAATTGCGAAAATAAATAAAGTGTACCCCTAATCCTTTTCGGGATTAGGGGTTGCTTTTATTTAATCGCTACGTATTGAACATGACCACATTCCTTACATTGCACGTTGGCTTGCGGGAATGTTAGGCCGGTTAAAGGAACACGGATTTGATACTGTGCTTCACATTCTTCACAAACAAAATCGTGTTCTGGATAAACACGACCTTTCAATTTCTCATCCTTCCTTAACGTTTCGGCCAGGAAATGCATGGCTCCTAACGCATCATTAATCTGCTGTTCCCATTCACCGTCTAACGGGTATGCGAAAGCACGAATCAACGTTTCCACCATCTCGGGCTTATTGCTCACGTAGACGTGTTTCAATTCAAACTCTACGCGTTGTAGACCGAACAGCACACGTGCAGTTACCGTTACATTATCTAACGTTTGTGAGAACACACCGGTGTTGTCGTCTGCCTGTAATACAAATTCGGAGGCACGCTCGTAGTCAATATCACTCCACTCTACTAGCTGTACGTTTTGTATTGCTTCTGCGACTTTAGGGTTACCGTAAATAGGGTGTAGCAGAAAACCCAGGATAACTTCATTCATCGCTTTTAATCGTTCTAAGCGTACTGCTGGGTTAGTATTAACCACGAGCAAACGTAACAGCCTGGATTTCAACCAGCTAAGGCCGCAAGAAACATTTACAGCAACCGTACAGACACTTACTTCTTTAGGCTCGAGGAGAATGAAACTCGGTTTACCTCCTACATTAGTTAGGTAAATAACAAACTCGCCGCTACTGGACTTACTGATGATTTCCATCGAATCCGCCGGTACGAAATGGTCGCTACTGATGCCGGTCGGAAAATAGTCTTTGATAGTTTTCATTTAAAAATACTCCAATAGATAAAAAAATTAAGGGCACCCGAAGGTGCCTTATACATTAACCACGACCAGTGCACTGCGCAACGGAATTACCGTTGTCGATGCAAGTGTCGTAGCCTTTGTCGATATCCAGGTACAGGCAACCCAGAACAACAGCGATAACAACAGCGAAGATAGCTTTTTTGTGTTTTACAGAAATCATGATATAGCTCCTAATTAGGTATTCGATAAATGAGTATTACGTAATTCTCTCACCTAAGTAATATATATCTGAAAATATTTTAATTAAAACACCCTCTAAAACGCGCTGTATCGCATTCTGACGACCTTTTATTTTTTAAACACCATTAATCGTCTTAAGGTGTAAAACAGCGTCTAAGACGCTTTTACGAGTAAATAAAAGGACATCCCGTTACCCACAAAGGTAACGGGATAATTTTACATCACTTGCATTTTGTTCACGACCGCAAGTTCTTCATCAGCAATGCCGCTTTTCGATGAGATCGTAAAACGTTTATCGTTGATGACTTCTACGGCGTCACGAATATGCAGACCTTTCTCTTCAGTAATCGGGAGGATAGAATCGTTATCCTGCGGGCCGATTAACTGACAAGTAAACGGTACGTACGCGTTAAACGTGATATACGGACCGAGTTGCATCACCGGGAACACTTCGTTGAAGTTGCTTGCCATTCCGCTGTCAGACGAAATTACCGCGTAACGAACAACAGCACGTAACGCAATGGTGTTTTCAGGATCGCGCGCTTCGCCAATCATCGTGAAACGGAAAGCATTGAACTCATAGTCGTCAGACTCAGCAAAGTGTGTCGGAAGCAAACGTTCGATATACTTCGGATACGTTTCTGGCTCCCCTGGAACTACCGCATTCGCCAGCTTCTGTGCGTAGAAATAGCAATACGCGAAACCGTACTGTGCTTCCAGTGCACCCGTCACTACCGCTGTCGTGATTGCGTGCAAGAACAACAAATTACCCAAAGAACCTTTTTCTTCAATCGGTAATAAGCGATGGCCCTGTACTCCGTCAACCGTGTAGATAACAGAGACCGTTTTGTCAGCAGAAGACGCCATGACGAAATCTAGCTGGCAATGCTCGCCGCCTGGGATAACCTTTAAGCAACGTTCCAACAGTTTAGACGGTTTAGCGAAATGTTCTTTTTCGTACTCGTCAATCTGCATTAACGTTTGACCAGACATGCGGAAAGTAAGTAAATTGCTCATTAACAAATCCTTTAGGTTGCTGTCGACATAACTTACGTTGTGGATGTAAAATTTTCATTAGTCAGCCACAACGTCAACTGACTAATGGTATTAAACCGTGGTGAAGCCGCTGAACCGCCATCAATTGCACCTTGGAAAACTTCTGCAACTAATGTTCCGTAACGCGTGTATACACCATAGTTATTCGCATAAATGTATTTTACTGCCATCCCCGGACGGAGTAAGCCATACGTTGATGCGTTCCAGGTTGTTGCAGTTAGTGTCCCTTTCGCCGCCGCTAACTTAGACCGTTGCGGTTTATCTGTGTCCGAGAAGTGTTGGTTCGGGTCAATTGGTGCGTTAACTACCCCACCCGGATATTGCGTCGGGTCAGCCGCTGACACGAACGTATCAGACGTTGTAGCAGAAACATCACCTGACGAGAACGAGGACGCACGACCATCCAAAGCACGGATAGACCCCACACGATAACCGGTACCTTGGTTTAGTGCTAAGGAGTCTTTATCTTCGAAGGTGTGGACGTCACCGCCACATATCAGGTAAATCACATCACCGTCAATGTGACAGGTCTTATTCAGATACGCCGCTTTCTCTTTCGGTAGGTTTATAATCACCAGCTTATTCTTCGCTGATGAAAACTTCTTAGAGTCCCAAGGTTGGAAAATATACCAACGGTGTTTGTAAAGGAACACCCCCAGCCCTTGGCTATAAACCCCGTAACGGTTCTGAAGGTAATCGAACACAGACAGGAAACTTTCCGAGTCAGGAATCAAAATATCCCGATACGGTTGTTGCTCCTCTTCCTCGTATTCCACGCCCACCAACTGACCTTCTGGCGCATCACCGGTAGGTAACGTATCTGCCAGCAGTGCACGAACAACACTAAGACCGTCTGTCTCGTGATAAATCCCACCGACTTGACGGCAACGTAAGAACCACATTGACTCGTCCATCAGTTCCAGGGTGACGACCGCTAACGCTTTCTGGTCAGACTCACCTAAGAACATCGTGGGCGATTCCATATCAGGATCGTAGTTGTTTACGACGATACCCCGATAGTCGAGTTTCGCAACGGTTTTCTTGTTCATTGTCCGCATTAGAATTTTCACGGACAAATCCCCGTCTGCGGAGGACGTTAACACACGCTGTTGGCTTAACGGTATCATCACGGTTAAGTGTGTGATAGTCGTTAAGTCCTGTGCGAAGTTACTGGCATGGATTATCGACAACGTTTTAAATACGCTGATAACTGTGCCACGTACCGTAATGATAGGTACGTATTCGATGGCCGGTAATCCCGCCGCTTGTGCGATATGCACGTTTGCTATGTTCTGTAACCGACCAAACGACATTACAGTATACCTCCCCTTTTACGATAAATCGTTTCTATACGACGCATTATCGTATCGTTAAAACGGTGTTGCTGCGCTTCTAAACGCACCTCTCCAAATAACGCTTGTACCGACGTCGCCATCGTCACTTCCGGTTTCTTAAAGTAACCGTATCGGTTAGCAACGGGAAAGAGTTTACATGCTAAGGCGTTGAACTGGCGGAGTCCTTCTATCGGCACTTTACGCGTCGTCAGATGAGGCTCTTGCATGTAATGTAACCAGTCTGCCAGGTGTTCCATGATATACCCGTAAACGATAATACCGTCATTCGGATCGTGAACATCTAACGCAGCACCGGTCTCAGCATACACCGCCACTTCAAATGGCCGCATATACACCGTTTTCTTGTTCAACAAAATCGCTCGTGCTTTCTTTTCGTCATCCGGCAAGAACAATCCGTGTTCTTGCGACATATACTGGGTAATGGTCGTCCATTCAGGAACACGCCATGCTACCCACTTATGGAACAGCATAAATGCTGCACTACGTTTCACCGACACATTAATCCCTCGAATATCTTAAAAGCAGATACACCATCGGAATATAATAGAACTGTGCGTCTTTCGGGAGCTTATAAACTTCCTCAAACAGTTTTAACGCAATTACCGACGGTAGCGGACGTTTATGCAGGTACAAATACAAGCCGTATTCCAACAACGAACTGTAAGAACCATCGTAGAACGTCTCGCTCAGCAAATACGGTTTAAAGGACAGCGGTAGGAAAGCTGGGATAGACTCCCCTTCGTTCCCACGATAGTTTTCAACTTCAACCGGTTCAAACGGTTTCCATTCTGGCCACTGTCCGGGGAAACGTTGTGCCATCCCGTAACCTGGCTTTAACTCTTCCGTAAAGAATCGGGTATCAGAGATCAACGACCACGTTACCGAGTTACGATGTTGCATCGTACGGAAAGTTTTCGGTTGCCACACCGTACTGTCACGTTTGTAATCTGCTAAGAACGTTGGCGACTGTTGCAGCAGCGCTGTCCACACCGTTTCAATGTCTTCCACGTTCATCGGCGGATGCGGATAAATCTGAATATCCTTACCTACGGTACGTAGGCCCAGTGCACGTACAAACAACGCTAAGAACACGTCGTAGTAAGCACGGCTACGCAAACCGTCACTGTGCCGATCGTGCGGGAACAGCAACGTGGCCGTTTCACCGTCGTAGAAACGTTTTACATACGTCTGCTCAATGTCTTCAATCGCGTCAACGACTTCCAGGAACGCACGGTACTCTTTCGGTGTGAGGAGTGTATCACCACCTGTCCAGGCACGCTCTGCAACGTAGTAGTATTCACGTACGGTGCAACGACGAATCGTTTCTGCGGTTTCTGGGTCAACTTCGAAAAGTAAGGTGTATTCGATGTTGTACGTCGCGACTTTGTTATTCGACATACGCACAACGTTGGTCACGTTAAACAACGCAAAACGACCATCACCAATAGGAGCGATGAAAAAGCAACCCTCGTTAGGGATAATCGAGTTTGCAATTGTTGCAGCGCCTGACATGCTGAACGTTTTGTTCGTGGTGTCTTGGCTACGGTCGAGTGGTGTCGTTACACGCAGTTCCAACCCGATGATTTTCTCTACCTGTTGGTCAGGTGTAAGTACCTTCGAATCGAAAAACTTCTTGGCGTCGTTTCTTCCTTTCAGGAAGTTAAAGAAGTCCACCGTCCACGCTGACCCTTCCAGATACTTCATTAGGTATTGCTTTGGAATACGGTCTAAATCAGTAACGGTTGTACGTGTGGGTTGCGTAACGATATTGGTGGTTTCTTTTACACCGTCCTGGGGTTTGTTTAATTCGGGGATAGGCCGGTCTACAGGTTCAAATGTTGACGGCTTATCACGCTTCGCTTTGAGCATTCTCTGTCCCTCGCATGGTAATCACGGTCGAGTTCAGCACCGTCAGCAAGACGCGGGCTTCTACGTTAGGAATCAGTTTATTAATGTCGTCGATAACACTCGGCGGTAATACGGGTTTATCCCACCACCAGTCCGGTACATCCCATTTCGGGAATAACCATTCTATCAACACTTTCGCGGCCTTAGGATAAAGCTGGAGTGGCCACAGGTTCATCCCTCGCCAGTCGAACATCACCGATTCGGTTAGGTAGTAACTCTTGTTAACTTTTAAATCGCGTCCTTTCAAAAAGAAGGTATTGTCTTCCCAATGATAGAAACGCGGTTCGATGATTTGGCCTTCTTCGAACAGCTCTACACGGAAGACACCTGTCTGTCCGGTAGGGTCTATTGCTCGACAGTGTTCGATATACGGCAACAAATCTGGATTCCACTCGTACGGTAAGTCCTCGACAGATAACACTTTCGGTGAGCTCATGTTGTCTTCATCGAAAACAACGTCTGTACCGAAGACGTGCAGGAGTTTATCTTTTAACGGGGAATGTGTACGGTGGAACTGTTCTGTCGGCGACAGCAGATACGGTAAACGAATATACTGACGGGTTTCGTTAATCCACCACGTTGAATCGAGATTCTTTTGCTGCGGATGACGATACACCAGTTCTTCGTTAGACACCCACGGTGGGTCTATCTCTGGCCAGTATTCATCAGGAAGCGGTGTCTGGTTGATGATATACGGATACGAAACCACAATCTCTTCGGGACGTTGATAAGAGAAACGCACAACGAATGTGGCTTCCCAGTGGTTCTCGTCTTTATCCCAGGCAGGTGTCTGAACGTCGTATACGGTCTCTAAGCGAGTAGGTGCATAGCGCACCGCAATAGATTCCTGGCCACCGGCAACATTAGCGGCGCGGAACACATCGGGGGTAAAGTACGCTTTGAGATAGGCTTTAAAATCGTCAAACGTCGGTACACGAGTCCCTGCGGCGACATAACAGGCGTTCAATAACTTCAGTGCCGGTTTCGGAATATAATAAAACGCTTCTGACTCGGTCATCGTCGAGTAACGACCCATGTCCACTAACGAGTCTAAACGGTTTGTCCAGCGCAGTAACTCATCACGTGAGGCACTGGTACGTCGTAACGTTACCGTTACGTTATACATCGTTCTAACGGGCCAGGCACGCACCTGATCGACGGAGTTTTCAAAGAAGTACGGTTCGGCTTGCTGTCCAACCTGACGATTGATTCTGGCCCACTCATCGCGTTCTTCTTCTACTTCAACATACACCTTTTCAGGCGAGCTGTACTCAACTTCTGTACCGTCGCCTAACGTGGAATCGGGCTGATGTGCGCTATTGAATTCATCAAGGAAAACAACCGCTGCTTTATCAATACCTGATTCATTAAGTACACGTTGTATAACGCCATCGATTATTGGTTTGCGAATGGTCGCGTCTAACGACGGAATTTCAAAATACTGTTGCATTGGCTTGTTCCTTCGTTATAGTCATATCACAGGCGCGAAATGAAAAAAAAAATAAAAGGGAACCGAAGTCCCCTTTTATGTTTATCTGTGCTATAACAGATAAGGTATACCCTCAAAGATAACCTTATCGTTAGCAAAGCCAACAGACGCTTCTTCACCGCCAGATGTGGTCGCCCAGATTTCCGCCGCAAAACGATGATTATTAATCAACAATCCGCGTTTGTTTTCGAACAACACGACCAAGACCAGCTTGATGCTTTTCTCGTAGTGTAAACGACGTAGAAACGCGTATTTTACGGGAGTGCGGCTCCAAGTGAAACTGGCTATCTTCCTTTTCGCGACGCTGCCTAAAAAGAGTTTTTCTAAGGTTACAAACTCAGTGCCCATCTCTTTTCCAAATCTGATAATGCCAACGCGGAATACCACTTTCTGGTTTCGAGCAGTGTGTTAAGTTATAAGTCAATTTAAACTCATCACGATCGATTTCAGGGAAGAACGCATCCGCACCCTCTACCTTAACCTCAACACGAGACAAGTAAATCTTATCTGCATAAGGCATCGCTTGTTGGTAAATCTCTGCGCCGCCAATAATAAAGATTTCTTTCGGGTAATCTTTCTCCACGACTTCTTTCTTGAGAAACTCGATAACCGACCCCATATCCCCTTTAAGGTTGAGCACACCGTCGATGTCAGGAACACCGCCTTGTTTTCGTGTTAAGATAACGTGGTGACGGTTCGGTAAGGGTTTATACCCCAACGACTCCCACGTCTTACGTCCCATCACGATGACCTTACCTGACGTAAGTGCTTTGAAGTTCTTCAGGTCATCAGGAATATGCCAAGGGAGTTTATTGTCTTTCCCTATTTCATTATTAAGTCCCGCTGCTGCAATCAAAGATACAGTAACTGTCATTTCACAACTCCCATCGACTTTCTTAATTTCCGAATAAATGCTTTACGTGTAAGCTGACTGGTTTTGTAACCGTCAGCAAGATGCCAAACGGTTACTTTACGACCCGCCGCTTCTAAATGGAGATAATTAATCTCACCTGCTCCCGTTTTAATTGGTTCGGCGAGCGGCACCATCAGCTCACCGTTCCACTCTGGTTCGTTTAGCTTAGGGATAACTAAACGTAATTCGATACGTTTAACCTGGTACTCGGTTTCACACTCTTCAAAACGTATCACGTCTATTCGGTCGGCTCTCGGATTCATCTTAACCTTCCATGTATTGTCTTATTCCGTACTCTGGTTCAATGTTCGAGACAGTTGAAGAAGGTACCACGGACAACTGGTTATAGATTTTCAGTAAGTCGTCACGCAGCAGTTTCTGCTCGATATCCAGTTTGTAGGAAGCCAATTCTTTCGTTAACGGTGCAGTTAACACAACACGGGTCTGGTATCCGTCGAACGGTTGTGGGACACGGAGACCACGAGCACGATAGAAAGATTCTAACTTCGAGTAGTCACGAATATACGTTTTGGTTAGAATCGAATACCCTGCATCAAGCATGAACTTATAGAACGGTTTAAGTTCGATGAAACGGTTATACTCGAGGTGTTCTGGAATATAGAACTGATAGTTACCGTACTCAAGAACTGACAACGCTGATCCGTTGCAATGGCTGTTGTTAACGAAAATCGCTAAACCAATCATAACTGGGCGCGGAATATTCAGAACTTTCTCACCGAACTGAACGCGAAAGATTTCTTGCTGAATAGAAGACTCGGATACGATTTTAGCGTCTAAGATATTAAATTTGTTCATTTCTATTCTCCTAAAGGTCGAAAAAATAATGCCCTCTACGGAGGGCTTAGCAATTATAGCGCTTTAATAAAACGTTTTACTGCCTGAACCTCTGGGCACTGAGAAACTTCTTTTCTCTTGTGCGCTATGATGGGTGTCACTAAGCAAACGACATCAGTGGTTGGTGTTTCCACAGTGACCACCATGTCTTCGGTTGTCTGGAATTCTTTCTTGGATTGGAAGCGGTTCATGATAATTCTCCTAAACGTAATAAACAGGTCGTTAAAAGATTACAGCGTAATCTCACTAAGGTAATATCTATCTGAGATTATTTTTAATCGAAAAAAAAAAGAAAAGGGAGAACCACCCCATTACAGGGTGGTTCTCTTACTAAACAATCAGAGATTATTTAGATTTTTCGTAAGCGGCAATACCTGCTGAGATATAACCGTTCAGACCGCCAGCCAGGTGTTTCTGAGTAGAAGCAATAGCTTTCTCTTGCAGAGACAGGGCCTGGTTAATACTGGTGATGTAACGACGCGCGGTACGCACGTTTTCGGTCAGTTCCGGTTTTTCGTCGATCTTGACTTTGTCAATTTCTTTCAGCAGCTTATCGATGCTGTCTTCGAAAGACTTACGTGCGCTTTCAACTTTACGATAATCCTGAACGTTCTTCTCAATCTGTTTACCCACTTCGTTGAAGAAGGCATTGATCTTAGCCAGTTCGCCAACAGACGGAGTTTTCACGCTGGTTTCAACGCTGTTTTCAGATTCAACGAAAGTAGAGGAGAAACCGCCTTCGTTATCGTACTCGGTCTTCACAGCCATGTTGCCGAGTTTGAAGTTCTTAAGATTGTCTTGTTTAGCCAGTTCGCTGAAATCAGCTTTCAGGCTGTCAATCTTAGCACCGTTACCTTTAGTAACATCTTCAACCAGGCCAGCAGCTTTAGAGGCCATAGAAGGCACTTTAGAGCTGTAGAAAGAAGAAACTTGGTTCAGGATGCCTTTCAGTTTCGCGACATCATCACCAACGAATTTACCGTCGATGGACAGAGATTTAATGAAACCACCAGAGATTTCATCTTTCTTCTGTTTGCCCAGCTTACGGATAATCGCGTCGTTTTTCTTCGCGCGTGCCTGGATAGATTTACCCTGGTTGTGGAATTTCAGCCAACGATCTTTGATCTTACGACCCTGTTCTTTCAGCCAATCAAGGATACGTTTCATGAAGGCTTTAATGTCTTCCCACAGGGATTCACGAGCAACCTGACGGCGGTTACGAGAACCGTAGGATTCGTGTGCAACAGAAGAACGGTGTTCGAAGTTCCAGCGAGAACGGATGGATTCCTGAGCAACGTCCAGCGCTTTAGCAGCGTCGTCCGGCATATCTTCTTCAGCGTCCATCGGCTCTTCGCCGTCTTCACCGGCACCTTCGCCGTCAGCAGCAGCCTGAGCTTCGTCCAGGACTTCCAGCTGAGCATCGGTTTCGTCGCCGTCTTCGGCCAGCAGCTCTGCGTCTGCGTCCATTGCTTCGATCGGTTTGGTGTCATGCTCGATATCGGCCAGAGTACCTTCTACAGATTCTGCTGGCAGTTCGATGCCGTCTGGAACTACAGTAGAAGTAGACTCCATAGACTCACGAGCAATTTTGTTTTTGTAGAAATTCGCCATTTTAAGCTTTTCCTCTAAGGGGAACGCGTTGTTCCCCTGATGATTTATTTCAAGAACTGTACGGAACTACGAATCTAAATGATTATTTAGATTTTTCGTAAGCACCGATACCAGCACCCAGGTAGCCGTTCAGACCGCTAATAACGGTGTTAGCAACGTAGCTAACGGCGCGGTTCAGGGTCTGGTAGTTCTTCACAGACCAATCAGCAGCTTGACGTGCATTACGCAGGCCATCCCACTTGCTCTGGTCTTTTTCGGTATTCAGTGCGGTAGCAGCTTTCTCGGCAGCCTGTTGCAGCTTCACGATTTCAGCGTCATAAGCACGGAAATCTTTCAGTACAGCTTCGAAGCCTTTACCGATTGCTTCCAGAGCAGAAGCAGCGCCAGCCATTTCAGAAACGGACGGAGTTTTCACGTCTTTATCTTCAGACGCGTCACCGGTGCTCATGAATGCAATTGCAGTGAACTTGTGACCGCCAGCCAGTTCTTTAGTACCAGCCTGAACGTATGCGTTGCCCGGCAGAGCCAGCAGTTTGGACGCATCACCTTTTTCAAAGTTCGGCAGAGTGTGCAGTTTAGAAGCCGCTTTACCAAACAGTTCTACCGGCTGATCGCCACGCATTGCTTTGAATGCGTCGTCGTCACCTTTGCTCACAGCGGTCACAGCTTCACCAGCTTGTTTTTCCAGAACACTGATGGAACCTTTAGCTTTGCCAGCGGTAACTTCTTTCGCAATAGCGATAGAGCCAGCAGCATCGAATTTACCTTCGATCGACAGCTTGGTGATAAAGCCACCAGAGATTTCATCTTTCTTCTGTTTGCCCAGCTTGCGCAGCATTTCCTGATATTTCTTCGCACGTTTCTGTGCGGTCTTACCGACGTTGAAATATTTCAGTTTCAGGTCTTTGATCTTCGCAATCACTTCTTTACAGAACTGAATGAAACGATCGTAAAGATCTTTCAGGGTTTCTTTCCAGCCTTCCTGCGCAGCAGCAGTCATGCCACGGCCACGGCGATAGGATTCACGAGCCAGTTTGGTACGTTCCAGGCACCAACGACGTGCGATGGATTCCTGGGCCACTTCGTGCAGGGCAACCGCTTCTTCCGGCATTTCTTCACCGTTAGCAACGGCTTCTTCCGCCTGTTCGATAGCGTCTTCAGTACGCTCAGTATCGGCGGCCAGGGTTTCACCGTCAGTTTCCAGCTGATCCAGTTCACCATCCATAGAGGCTACTTCTGCAAGCTGGACGTCCAGGTTCTCTTCTGCCGGTTCAACGTTGCTGATACCGTCGATTACTTCATCGGCCGCTTCCATTGATTCACGAGCGGCGCGAGTTTTTGCGAAATTTGCCATTTCGTTTATTTCCTTTGGTTATATAACCCAATTACACGCCCCTAGAATGAGGGGCCCCCTTAGGGACGTGCGATTTTCAAAAACACTGCTAACGACGAGATCATGTCGGACAACCCGTTCGGGCGTGTCATCCAGCGTGCCAGCAGTTCATGGTCTGCATAAGATAAAAGACGTTTGCTACACTCAACAGACTGGTGAGCGGAACCCATATTACGTACAGTACCCCGGCGACCAAACGCAGCAGCAAGAAGACGTGCACCCAATGAGCCCGTCTGTTCAACGTTCTTCGTATTGCGAACATCATTCATGTACGACGACAGCAATACGGACCACTGTCCTAACGTCACGGTGCGTCGTTTACCATCAAGCAGGAAGGCTACGCTTTCGTTATAAAACGTATTAAAGGTAAATCCGACCTGCGGATATTCGTCATATAATACCTGCTGCACAGAGTCAGCAGCGAACAGACGAAAGTACGGTAATACAACCGCACACGCTTCCAGCGTTTTGTGAATAAGCTCGTCATCGTGTGTGTCGATTGGGTTTTTTGATAAAATCGACATATAGGTTTTAATGCGCTCTACAGCCACATTAAAATCGGGACTATCGTGCTCAAACATGAGGCTCTCCTAACGGTTTACGCTAAACCGTATTTCTTCTCAAGACGCTCACGCTTATGCTTGAGTTCCAACAGATGCTTTTCACTTAGCTCGATGAGTTTTTCGATGTGCGCATCTCCCTTACCTTCCGCTACTTGCTTTTTGTAAAGCAGGATACGCAACTCCGCAGCTTTCGCTGCTTCTACGCACTCGTCGTATTTATCCATCTGCCTTTCAGCAATATTCAAACGAACGCGAAGTACCAGTGAGATCGGGAACGGTACACTGCTCATTCCCAGCGGGTCAGTCGAGCCCGAACCGAACTGCTGAACCAACTCACCGTAAGTTTCGTCGTTGAAAATCGCTTCTGGGATTTCGGCATAATCCGCTTTCAGTTTATTTACCGGCGTTGCCAAAACACGGATGGCGATGCAGTAAGAGACCGAACGAGTATTGAGGTATTGAAGGTCATTCGGACCGATGCCCTTCACTTCAATATTCGAGCCTTCGACAGCGGCAATCTCTTCTGCGGTAACGTAGTTAAGTAACGTAGCACTGTAACCTGTGAAGAAATCAATCAGGTCAAGCAGTCTGAGCACCGTTAATTTATTAAACGTCATTGAAGACGTGACTAACGATTTACCAATGTCACGCGCAATACATTGGTCTAAGAAAGAACGCAACTGCAACACGTTTTCCATCGAGGAAACGATGTACTCTAACATCGATGGATTGCGGAGACCTTTGGCTTCCAGACCGGAAGTCCGCAGGTAGTTAACCACTTCATCGGATATTTCTTGTACCGTTTTCGATTTAAACGGTTTGCCTTCTTTCGACGCTACCAGTTCTTGTAAAGACTGGAAACGTGGTAAAAGTTGTTCGCCAATTGCATCGCAGTTAGACGAAAGCTGATTTTTCAAGTTTGTTGCTTCAAAGCTCGGCAACAACATAGCGAGCATATTCGGGAATGCCATGCCTTACCCCTTAAAGAACTGGCTGTGCGCCAGAGCGATACGCTTCAATGATTTTGTTCACATCGGCGCTACCGGACTTCGCTTTGCTGAAATCGGATTTATCAAGTTCCTGAGAACCGTTCTGACCGCGAGTATAAATAGTAACGCGGTTCCACGCGGTGTCCACTACCACGTAATAGACGGTTAAGGTGTCTTTAAAGACACGCTGACGAATATTGAAATCGTCAAACTCACCGCCTAACTGGGCAGTCAGACCGTCGATAGTGTCTTGAGAAACCACCATGACAGAAGAAGCGTTATTAATAGACGGTGCCAGTGTCAGCAAGCCAGACAGCCAGTTACCGTTTTTCTTCTCCATCATCTTACGATAGTAACCTGACTTATCGCGATAACGGTTCTTACGGTATTCTTCTACCAGGTCGTTACAGAACGCAATGTCTTTAACATAGCTCAGTGCACCTACACGTGCACGCAGCCAACGTTCCCAGAACGTTTTCGTCTGGTCGCTGAATGCAATCAGAGTTTCAATCTGGTCGGTCGGAAGAGACTTAACGTCCAAACGTAAACGCATTGGAAGTTCGACTTTATTACCGTCACGTTCAAACGTTACAGAGAACATTTTCCCGTTAGACAGTCCTTCCTGATCGAACAGTTGTTTAATCGGGTCTGCTTTACCACCAGTAACGGAACCTTTGGATTCCTGTGCGACACGACGGGTGGATTCACCTACAGCAATGCCGATTTTATCGTATGATGGTAATCCGAGGCGGGAAGATTCGCCGACTGCCAGTGCTGCTAAGCGTGAGCCGCTACGCACTGCGTTATCGAGTGCGCTACGACGAGTGCTTACTTGATCCAGCGTACCGATAATATCAACGTCAGGCACACCCGTTAACAGTGAGATTGCAGTAAGTTGGTTTCCTGCCAGCAAAACTTGGATTTTCTCCAGAATTCCCGGAAGGTAATCTAAACCCAGCAGGCTTTGTTCGACTAAGGTAATGTGCTCGTTATAGAGCACGGAGTTAAATTCCTCCATCGACTCCGCACGCGAACGAAACAGCATGGGAAGTCTGGAGAGGAACGAGACAACGCTTGTCTCAAACGTTTTTTCTAACATTTTCCTAATGAACTCCGGAGTTAAAGATGAGTGACGAGACAGATAAGAACGATCCGGGGTATGACCCGAATACTGATTACGACGATTCTCTCCACAATCCGAATAACGCGGACGCGGTGCCTTCTGTTGCCGGGTATTTTAATAACCGACTCAGCAACAACAATCCGGCAACACCTTACGATGCAAACACCGAACTTACGGCATGGAACGATCGTATCCGCCTTACTGTAGGTTTGGGTCTTGCTGCGCAGCGTTTGACCAACCCCTACATGGGGTTCAACCATATGATGGCGTCTAACCCCACGCCAATCAACCGAGAATACGGCGGTCTAACATTTATTACCCGGCCCGATTTCAACCTGTGCTACGACAACATTGCCAAGTCGCGTAAAATGTCAAACATGGCATTGCAGCCGAAGGACTCTTTAGATTATTCGATACTTGCTGCTCTCGACCCTGATTTCGAATTAGGGTTTTCGGACTCACCTGTTGAGAGCAAAACGGGGATACGAAGAAACCGCTTAGGTACTCCGTTTATGCCGCAGGTAAGATTCGATAATCTACAAGCGTTCATACCAATACTCAGTACACAGCTGATCAGTTTAAGCGGAACACCCGATCAGTCCGTCGATAACTGGATGGCCAGTGAAGGGTTGATGCGCGAACAATGGGGTATGGTTGATTCTACACACGAAATCAACAACGCGTTCTCTGTGTCAATGTCCCTAAACAACCCCTACGGTGACCCGTTAATGAGAATGATGGGCGTGTGGTTGGAGTATATGGCGGGCGTTAAGATGGGTAAGTTCCGTCCGAAGATGCGCAACTCCATCCAACGACGCATTGACTACCAGTCACGTATCTACGGTCTACGTTACGATGCGTTAGGGAACATCACCCGTTTCTGGACAATTTGTGTAGCCTGGCCGATGAACGATAACGCGGGTCAAATGGCGAACGTCGATAACTCAAAACCACAGTTAAATGACGACGTGACGATTAACATCAACTGGCAAGCAATCGGGGCACGGTTTAACGATCCGCTTTACATGGAGATGTTCAATAAAACCGTTGGGATGTTTAACCCGGATATGCTCCCACAACCCGGCTCAGTCGCTTCGGGGAATTTTATCCCGATGGCCAGCAGCCAACTTGTTCCTATCGCGCCACAGTTATTGCCTTTATTTAACTATTACGGCTATCCGCATATCGATTCCGTACGGCGCAAGCTTACCTGGTATGTCTACCAAGCAGACTATCAATATATTCTCAAGAAAGCAGGATTACTTGACAGCGTCAATGGTCTTGTTACAGAGGCAGGTACTAACTGATGAGTTCAACAACTTACGATACTTTGGCAAAGAAACTTCTGCTGTTCGCACACAACCCTGCGGCGATGCAGACAATGCTGCTAAACCAGCTTCAAGATGTTGAAGATGCCGATGGTCAGATTTATCTCCGTGACCCTACCGACCCTGTCGTTTATTTGGCAGAAATGGGAACAATGATGGGGCACGCGACGTTGATGGGGCTCCAGGAATCTATTCCTAAAACGTTCCCGTCAATGGCACAGACTTACGATGACCTGTTCCGACACATGTCAGACGTGGATTACGTTGACGTCTTTGCGCAACCTGCTACTACAGAACTGTTACTGTTAATTGACGTTGACAGCTTAATCTCGAAAGCGTATCCGTTGCAAATCGCGGGGGTTCGTAAAGTCGTTATCCCACGTGACACCGTTTTTACGGTTTCTGGTTACACGTTTGCTATTCAATATCCAATTGAAATCCGTGTACTTCCATACGGAACGAACGAGAACCCGGCATTCCAGGTACTGTGGATTACTGAAACACAATCACCGATTTCACCGGTTTCCACAAACGCACTGGAATGGGAACTAACGTCCACCAACACAACGTCGTCACAGCTGCTGGCTATCCATATTCCGGTGATGCAGTACGCGGTAAAAGAAGAAAGTAACACCGTCGAAGGTAACAACACTTTCGTCATGACCCGTGCTTACACTAACAAGTTCTTCTACGTTCGTGTCTGGATGAAGGCAACGGGCAGCAACAAGTGGGTAGAGATTCAGCACACCCACAGTCGCGATGTTTACGACCCGAACACACCAACGGCATTGATTCAGGTGGGTAACGGTAACATCCGTTGTACGATTCCGTCTATTTACATGGCGAAGAATCTCGTCAGTGGGACTATCAGGATGGACGTCTATACGACCTTAGGGCCGTTGGAATTGGACATCTCTGCCTATCCGTCTGATGAGTATAGTTTCAGTCTACGCGATTTAAACGAAGAGTACGACGCGAACTATATCAACCCGATTAAAGCGTTCTCTATTAAACAGCTTGCAGCAAAAGCTGGGAAGATGCTTTCGGGTGGCCGTAGTCAGCTTTCGTTCAGTGATTTACGTACTCGTGTTGTTAACAACGCCGTGGGTGCACGTAAACTGCCTGTGACAGAAAAGCAGCTTGAGGCTACGGTTTCCGATTACGGTCTCACGTTGTCTAAACCTAACGACTATGTGACCAGTCGTACGTACTTCATGACAGCACCGATGTTGGAATCGACGATTGCTAACGTCAGTTCACCAATTGGTACGATTACTGCGCCGTTCTATTTCTCCTGGAACGAGCTGGTTAATCTCCCGACAGTGAAAGTCAACGGTAATCGCCTGACCATTCTTCCTGACACACTCTATCGCTTTACGGATACCAGTCTGACTGTGGATGCCGAAATGACGGTATTGGCGAAGACCATGCGTAAGGAAGACTTGATTAACGCAGCAAACACGAACCGTTATTTGTTTACACCGTTCCATTACGTTGTTGACATTAACAACAAAGCGATTGACGTGCGTATTTACCAGTTGGATAAACCGCTATTAAACTCCAAACGCTTTATTGCGACCAACGTCTCGACGGAGCTCAGTGTCGTTACTGCTGACTACACTATCGAGAAAACGGAAGCAGGTTATGTGCTGCGTACGATTACGAAGTCAGAGGCACCCTACCAGGCACTGACTGACGACCAAGTCTTTGCGCAGCTGTCTTTCCGTCCTCGTAATTCCGATAACACCTTGGCGTACATTAACGGTACGTTAGTCGGTAAGCAGGGCAGTGAACGTGTTTGGGAGTTCTTGCTGGAAACTAACCTGGACGTTGACCGTAACGACGAACTGGTACTGACCAACACCCGCATTAACGGAAGTAACCCAACGGAAACACCCGTTCCACTGTTGACAGATTTTAACCTGTTCTACGGTTGCACAGGCTATTACCCTGGGAACTACGAACGTGTAGAGATGGATACGTTAATCACAGCGCCTTCTCGTGACGCTATCGGTATTACCCACGAGATATTCAAAATCGAACTGGGTAAAGCGATGACGTACTATTGGCGTAAAGCTCGTGCTGTTACTGACAGCATCAACTACGAGTATTACGACAAAGACGTGTTAGCGACGTGGGAAATTGACGTGGTGAAACGTGATGAGAATGGGGTTCCGGTTTACACGTATGACGCAGGCCGTACACCACCGCTACAAATCACTTACGAACACCGTAAAGGTGATCCTAAGCTTGACGAAACCGGCCAGCAGATTATCCTGCACCACGAAGGGGACTTAGTAAAAGACGAGTACGGTAATCCTAAGATTGCGAAATCCCGTTCTATTAAGTTCCGTAGTGAAATGGCGGTCTTCGACGCACGTTATAAATTCGCTACCACAGCGTCTGCGAAATCCTATCTGAACGCAGTTATTGAGAATATCGTTAACTACGTGACCGTGGTTCTACCGACGTTAAAACCAATGTTGTTGGAGCGTACGGAAGGGTATTTCGTTCCTATCACCACGATGGGTTATATCGATGCACGTACCGAAGACGGGGTGGTTACACCGATACCGGCTGAAAACCAGTTTACCGTTCGTTATTACCTCACTGCGGCTAACCGTAGCAACAGCGATCTGTTAACGCAGATTCGTAAGAAAACATCTCAAGTTATCAACGACTACTTGGGTTCACATCTTACTATCTCGGCAACAGAAATTGGTAATAAGCTCAGCGAAACGCTTGACACGTCGATTATCGGCGTTGAGTTGGATGCGATGGGGCCAGACAAAGACATGCGTCTGTTTACTGTGGTATCCGAAGCTGCACGCGCAACGATTGGTAAGAAACTGGATATTGAAGCCAGTGGTGACATCGGTCTGAAAGACGATGTTGTTATCGTTTACAACCGTCACGACACCACCGCAGACTAAAAAAATAAAAAGCTACCCTACTCCTTTTCGGGAGTAGGGTACTTCTTTTTTAGTCGACGAGTTTATTAAACTTCCCACCTTTTACCAGCGGGTTGTTCTTAGCCCGTTTCAGAATCGTCGCCAACGCACCGGCGGCAGTTGTCCAGGACTTAATCAGTTCCGTCGTAAACGCAACAGAATCCCACACGTTTCGGTCTGGGTCCATCACGGTCATCGTTGTCAGCTCACGACCAAAGTTCAGTTCGTACAGCTCTGAACGTTGTGCTTCGTCACGGAACGCTTGTTCCATCATCTGCCAAGCTTTGCTGTTCATACCAGAACGCGATTGGCGAGACATGTCTTTCAGCTGGCTAACCACTTTCTCGATCTGTTTCTCCACCACTTTGAAGCGGTCGAGAGACGTATCGGCCGGTCCTTTAGTAATCCCGCTACGGACTAACGTAATCAGGCACGCTAACAGTTCACGAGAATCACCGCTGGTAAAGCTCAGCTCCTGGCGCATAATTTCCATGTTAGCCGCAGAACCGAAATACGAGTTAACCCCCGCAGAAGCGATGATGAATCCATTACCGAACTCGCGAGACGAATAACCGATTAAGCCACGATCGGATTTCACCATCATCGTTGGTAGCGGTGCACCACGGCACGATGCAAAATCGGTTAACGCCATTTCGATTTCACCGTTAAGCAACGCCAGTGCTTGAACGATACCCGTTGCACTAATGCGGTTTTCTTGATTTGTGCCCAGTGTGCGGTCACCTGACAAGTAATACATCTTGAGGTCTTTTAACGACTGTTCTAGACGTTTTAACCCTGCGGAGAAGTTCTCCAGGTTTCTTCCCATCTGGCGGTAGAACGCTTCGTTAGGAATGTTGACACCTGCTTTACGAACGTCCGCCGGTAAACCTTTGTACACTTCGTCACAAACCTGCTGACTGAATACCGCACAACCGATATTAGTACGCAGCAACGTATCGAGGATATCGTGGATAACCTGCTGTTCATTCTGACGACGTTTCGTGTAGTCTTTAAACATCCCTACGAACGGAGAACGACCCAGTGCTGCACTGAGCTTGTTCAACAGGTCTTCTGCGTTCATGTTCGTCAGGACTTCATCCGCCATCAGAATAGCCAATTCCAGGTTATTCAGTTCGCCGTCTTTCAGTCCCTTCGATGCGTCCATATACGCTTCTTTCAGCGCGGTGATTTTCAGACGTTCAATGAAAGGAACCGCATCGATCTTCTCTAAGAGTTTGTCACGATACTCGTCCCCATCCACGTCAGCAGCCCCTGCAAACGGTACAGCGTTACTGATAATCCAGTTCAGGATTTTCATAATCCCCATCATTACCATCACGATAAGACTGATCTTACCGAAGTTCGCGTAAGACTCTAGCGCGATGACGGTTTCTTTCTGATGAGTACGGCTGTAGTTCGACGTCAGGATACTCTGCACCGCTTTCGGAATAGTACCTGGACGCAAAGATTCCGTCGCTACGGCAACGTCACGGTTTAGACCCGCTTTACGAACTTCACGAAGAATCGCTTCAATCTGCGCGATAATACGTGAACCGTAAATCAAATCGGCTTCGTTACGCTGCATGTAGAGGTTGAGCTGGCTGACAGAATCGATACGTTCTTCCATTCGCTGTTCGATAATAGTTGGAAGTTCGTCGAGTTTCCATTGCGGTTGTGCAATGTTTGCTGTCATTTCCATACTCATGATAATTTGCCTCGCGTTTCATCCATGTAGAATTTCACTGCGTCGACAAAACGTTCCAGCCACAGGTTGACAGTGTTCCAAACATCATCGCCTAAGGCTTCGTTGAAAATCTCACGTACGGAGAAGTTTTCAATTGCACGACGTCCGCCCCAGGCGCTGTCGTAACGGTTACAGAACAACGCAACGGTCAGGTCTTCAATAGTACCTAAGTCAACGCAGTAAAGTTCGTTAACGTCGGATACCACGTTTTTCATCAGTGGACGAAGTTTGATTTGTGAAACTTCGTTAGAACCATACGGTCCGTTGTCTGGCATATCGGCATTATACGCCAGCGAGAATGCAACCAGGCCAGTCAGGGCACGCTGCGCCTGAACACCTTTACCTTCGTTAGCACGTTTAAAATCCAGAACTAACGAATTCAGAGAAACTTTATGCGTCATGGTTTTACCTTTACTTAATCGACGTTAAACATGGCAGATGCGATACGGAGATCATTCGACATATACTTCCCGATAGCGCGCTGATAATCCACCGCAGCACGGTCACGACGCCCTTTCGGTGTCAGCGTCTTCCAGATAAACTGATACAGGTTATCTTTGTCTTTAACCGTAAGCAGAATTCGGTCAATTACCGCAATACCATCCAGAATACGTTTACGTTGCTCGTTAGCCGCTTTCGTGTTTTTGTCTTTGATGGTATTCAGTTCTTCTACCAGCGTACGGCGCATCGCTTCGAAACGTTCCTGCGGCGGATCGTAGATGGTGTTATCTGGGTCGTTCAGAATCATGCCAAACGTAACAGAGATAACCGGAAGAATCGGAATGGCGGCTTGGGCAATCAGCGCAGTCACACGGAACAACTCAATCGTCAGATGGACACCCATGTTCATATACGACGAGTTACGCAGCAGATAGAACGAACTGGTTTCCATTTTGTACAGCGCGGAAGCTAAGTACGGGGCAGCACCAAAGCGGGCAGCGAAGTCGTCAGCAGCACGTTCCCAGGTACGGTTTGCAAAGCCTTGACTACCGCTAATAAACGGACGGTCTAACAGCAAATCTGTTACCAGGTGCATGTAGACGTTTTCTTTCTTGTACTCAGTGCAGATGGTTTCTGGCTGATTCACTTTCGTGTTCAGCATTCGTTCAACGTCTTTAACCACACGTAAACGAACAGCTGGGTCTTCGCTTTCCATGATGCGGTTAGCCGCAGCGTCTGCCAGTAAATCCGTTACCACGGTACGCATCAGCGTACGGAAGTAATAATAAACGTGCCCGACTTCGTGAAGGATTACCGCAGCAACCTCCAAATCGGTGAGCTCCAGTTTCCCTAACAATACCGGGGTCAGGTAAAGCGGGGAACTGACTTTGCTCAAGTCACCGCTGATTTTCGCACTGGAATCGTCAATGCTGCTGTTCAGTTCATTTTCTTTAATAAACTTACTGTACATGTCCAGGTCTTTATTGCCTGCGTACAGTGCACGCGCCATTGACGCAATTACCGGACTGTTCGCGTCCAGCTTAGGCGGTTCTATACCTGCGAAGGCAACGTCGAATAAACCGAGTTCGCTACCGTTCTTAAAGTTAATGCTAATGCCGTTGGTTTTAAATACCCAATCAGAAACGCCAGAACTCTCGTAACCGGCCGGACTAAAGTCTCCGGCTGCACGAAATTTAGCAATAATGTCTGCCAGTTCTGCGAGTTTCTTTTTATCTTGGAATTTAATTGATTCTGCGGCTACAACCTTTGCATCCGCAACTGATGCAATGTGATTTTGCCAGTATCCCATTTGTGTTTCCTTTTGAGAAATTACATTACCCACAAATCAGTATAGCAGCCGCTAGATTTGAGAGTGAAAACATGAATAACTATTACGCACCGGAAGACGTTATTGCCAAAGAGTGCAAATTTGTTTCGTACGCAACCGATCAGCAGAAAGAAAACGACTTCGTGCTCATAAAGGAGGTCGTCCATACTAAAGATGGCAGATTCATCCCGCGTATCGTCATGCGTGAAAATCTGAAACGGCCTATCTACATTACTTTACCACAACACCGTAACCATCAAGAAAAGAAAGAATACGAAGAACGCAGTAAGTGTCAGGAATACATGACCACGGATGTGATGATGTCACAAACTATCCAGATGGGTCTGGGAGCAAGATTTCCTGACAAAAAACGTTCATTACGTCAAGTCTGTACCTCTCCGTACGTTTACTGGGCTGACTTACCCATCACCAGCTGGATTAAAGAAAGGTATGTAAAGAAATGGCCTAACGCCGTTTCACCTAACCGCATTTGCGTATACGACGTGGAAACTCGAGAAGAAGACAAATCTCGAGACCCTTGGATAATGAGTTTTGTTTTGGATGACGAAATTCATTTCTTCGCAACGAAAGACTACGTTGCGCGTTGTGGTCGTGAGAACTTCGAAGCGCGACTAATTAAACGTGCTCAGGAGTTACTTTCTAAAATTGCTTTTCGTGGCAAAGACAAAGAAGGCAATTCTAAGACCGAAATCAAGGACGTTATCGCTGGATATAAAATCTTCGTTTACGAATGCTTAAACTCTGGCTGCTGTATTCAACGCATGTTTGAAGAGATTCACCCTCGCCTACCTGACTTATTAGTTGCATGGAACCACGAGTTCGATATTTCACGCATGTTAGAAGCACTGGAAGCCGCAGGGATTCCACCAGAAGACGTCTTTTGTCATCCTGATGTACCGAAACAATACCGTCGTGTTTACTTCAAGAAAGACGAAGCATCGAAGAAAACGGAATCGAAGTCACTGACCAAAGCGCCTTCACAACAGTGGCACGTACTTTACTGTACCGCATCATTCTACTGTGTGGATGCAATGTGTCTGTTCCGTTCGCTGCGGGTTCACGAAGGTCAACGTCCTTCTTACAAACTTAACGCTATTCTGGAAACCGAACTGGGCTTAAACAAGTTAGACTTGCCAGAACTACCCTACGAGGAGAAACTGGAATGGCACTTAAAAGCACAGAAAGAGTTCCCGCTCGAATACTGCGTTTATAACATCTTCGATAACCTGATGATTGTGTTGTTGGATAAAAAGACGAACGACTTGTCTTCGGCAATTTCCGTACTAGCAGGTTATTCGATGTACGATATCTTCCCTTCGTTACCAAAACGTATTTGTATTGCTTACACCTATTACCTTTATGAACAAGGATTGGTTATCGGTTGTGTAGGTAGTGCAATGCGTAATGATTTCGATGAAGAAGTTATCGGTACGGACGGTTGGATTGTTACGTTAACTGCGTGTATGAACGCGGAAAACGGGCTGCGAGGAATCATTAAAGAGTTCGATGATTTCTACACTGCATTCCGTGGGCAAACCGCAGATGCGGACTTAACTCAGGCGTATCCTTCTGCAACGAACATGATGAACCAGTCTCGTGAAACAACGTTAATCGAGTTGCTGAGTATTCATGGTGTTCCTGAAGAAGTGCGTCGTCGTGTGGGGATTAACCTTACCGCAGGGCGAGTTAATGCAATGGAAATCGCAACGGACTTCTTCTTACTGCCGGATAAGAACGTTGTATTAGAAGCCTTCTTACGTCGTCAGGGAGAAGCCGTTACCGATCCGTTTGAATACATCAAAACCACTCACTAAGAAAAAATAAAAGCTACCCTACTCCTCTCGGGAGTAGGGTAATGCTTATTAAGCCGCGTTGAAGCAGTACGCCAGCAGCTGTTGCAGCTCTGGGTCAGTTACGCGTTGCAGCAGACGGTTAACGTTGTCACGCTGTGCGAAGTTTGCTTTATCTTGAGAGTTAGCAAAACGTACCAGCATGTTGATAAACACCACATAGGTTTCACGCTCAGCAGAATCGTGGAACCAATCCAGGTGGTAGTTCACATTCGGGTAATAGAAGATGCTACGTTTGTGTTTAATCGCAGCAGCAACGAAAACGTTAAAAGCGTCGATAAACGCTTGACCGCGCAGTTCAAACAGGCTACGGAAAGACTGATGCAGTTTACGGAAAGCGTCGTCTGCTTCCGACGTATTTTTCGGTTTGTTGGTACCGATGGTATTCCCTGCTTCGTCTAACTGCGCAGCAATAAGGTTTACCTGATAAGAGTCATCTTGGCTATAAGTTACTGCCGCTTCTGCGGAGCGCTTAACAGCAGCAGGACGAGCATCTTGGGTAGAAATGTCTTTGGTTGCCATTACTAATAATCCTTAGGTGATATGGATCAACGGATCGTATTCGTGAACGACGGTTTCTTTACCGTGCATTGCGGCCATTGCCACGGACATAACGTTAGAGAACGCTGACGAAATATCCGCTGCGATAGCGCGAGGTTCTTCACCTTTCGCTTCGGAGGAGCACGCAGTACAGCAGTCGATGTGGCCGTATTGACATAAGATGGGTCGGCGTAGGCGCACAACTTTCCCTAGCTGACTGTTCAAAAACTCTTCCGTCAGGGAGGTTAGTTTCCCATTAACCATCGCGTTCATCCCAACGTAACGTTTTACGTTGTCTTTTGTGATAACCACAGGGTGCGTGAGTTTCGTCCCGCAGTCACCTGTAACGATTCGGTGGTTCTGGAAAATCATCTGAATGATACGTACCTGTTCCCCACCTTTCGCGGTTTCCGCACCACGCGAGAACGAACCTTCACGAATAGAGTTAAACTTCGCGACCAGGTTATCCATTCCCGCTTTATCGACTTCCACCAGTGCGTTAGGAATTAACGTATAGTTACCCCCTTCCTGGAAAGACGATTCAATCCCGTACATCAGCATCAACTTACGACGACGCATTCGTGATTTTGGTGAGTTATAGAACTCGATAGATTGGTCACCCGACAACCACTGTTTATCCAGTTCGTCCAGGGCTTTTTCTATCTTAACAATCACTGCGGGGTCGTCTAACTCGTCCTTATGCTTTAACAGCAACGCATCACGTATTTTATACGCATCAGGATGCACTGTAAGGCTTCTAAGTGTACCTGTTGGTGCAATACCAGCGGTTAACGGTGCAAGCTCGTGTAAGCCGCTTACAAAGCGTTCTATCATGCTCGGACGAATAGCACCTTCGTTCTCAGGTTCATCGGTTTCGTGATCCAAACAACGGCGGTGCATCTCTTTACGATACTCTAACGGGTTTTGTGAAATGCCCATATACGGCAAGCGTGTACCAAACGCATACCAGATAACAACCCAGTTAAAGATATAACGTCCTACGGTAGTAGGAATCGGTCCTTCTAATCCTGGGTAGTCATCGACTTTCAACTCAAACTGTTCTTCAGGAATAAACAGTTCTTGGTCTTTTACACCATCAGTAATGGGTTGCCAATCCCCTTTCCCATCTTCTACTGCGTAGTAGTGCGGCATTCCGTCGATATACGTAATATCGAACGCTTCAGGTTCTTCACGGTTCGACGGGAACACTGACATGTTGAATATTGCAATACGCCACACTAAACGACGCCAGGCTTCAGCTTTACAAGCCGCCACCAGAAACTCAAATCTCGTCATTGTCTTCCTCCGCCACCTTATAAATCTCCTTCAAGCTTTCCAGAGCAGGTTGCAAGATAGGAATAGGTTTTAACCCTTCGTTGTTGAGCTTCTCCAGGTTCTCTGATAACGCACCATACGCATCTTCGTAATCCTCGTTATCGATAATTGTTAAGCCCACTGCATACATTTCCAACAGCTCGGCTTCCGAGTAGTCTTCAACATCGAAGACCAGCGACTGCTGAACCACGGTCAAATCAGGCAGGTCTGGTAAGTTAAGGAATACGAATGCTGATGGGTTTTGAGGATATAAACGAAGGTAATCGGCAATACGAGACAAACGTTTGTCGTTACCTGCCGCTAACTGTTCGTCTACGGTCACAGAAGACAGGTAGTTCCTCATCACGGTCATTACACGAGGAGACACTCGAACAACCAAATCTTCGAAATGGATATTGTCATCGCCGTAAACGTAACGACAGATACTTTCCAGAATGTATTCCGGCGTCTCGCCTGACATCACGATACCGTAAAGCGTATCGGTGTCTTCGAACTCTTCAAACTTGGAAGTAATACCGTCCAGAATACGTACGGTCTCTTTGGGTTTATGGTAAACTTCCTGGGGATTTAACGCTATCCCTAGACGGTTACCTAACGCTACCGCACACTTAACGATAATGCCTTCTAATCGAACCGTTTCGTCTGCCGGGTCAGAAGACGGTTGCCAGTACACATCACTTAACGCAACGTCGTATCCGTAGTCCATGCAAAGCGTGACTAAATCCAGAAACGGTGCAGCACGTTCCTCCGAACGATTGACGGTAAGAACGGCGGCGTAATCTGTATAAATGTCAATCATAGCCTTTTCCAATACAAGGGGTTCATACCAAAGCAAAAAAAAAGAAAAAGCTAAGGGAGTCTATTAAGACTCCCTTAAATTCAACCTTTCAACTTAAGCTCTTTCTCAAGATTTTGCAGTTCTGGGTCACTGCCAGCAACATCGTTCATGATTTTCTTAATCGACGCTTTACGACGATTAAGCACACGGAGCATCATCATAATCTCCCAACGAGGACGATTAAGCCACTCGTCAAACGAGAGTCGATAATGTTCATTTATCTGCTCGCGCAAATAAACTTCCATCCAGATTTCGTGTAAGCTCCCGTATTCCGGGTTTTCGAAATCTGACAAGCCGACATGCTTTGAACCTGTATCCAGCCCTATCGACAAATCGTAGGCACCTAACAATTCGTCATGCGCTTCCTGATAAGTGATAGGGCGGGTACTGCGTTGCTTGAATAAAGAGGTGGTGTCTAACTTAAGCGTGTTAATGACGTGGTCTGAAGGAATCTCTCTCGGGTCTAGCCAGTAACGCCGAATTGATCCCTCATAAACCGCTGAATCTCGAACACCACTCGAGATAGCTCGAAAAAAACGCGGTCCGGGGAAATCGTTACGATACCACGATACACGCCTTCTTTCTCACCTTCATCGGCTTTACCACACGCTGGGCAACGTTGTCCCATATACCCGAACACCGCCAGACGGCTACGGTCGTTGTACGTCGCAATAGCACCTTCGAAGTTAGCCACGTATTTACGATCGGACGACAGTTCTTCCAGCATCTGGACGATCTTATCGTAATCTTTCTCTACGATAGGTTCTTCGTGGGATTCTTCACCGTCGTAGATTTCTTCCATAACGGTGATAGATTCAACCATGTGCGCATAACGGGTTAGACGACGAGCTTCGGCAGTTAAGCGTAAGTGGTCTTCACGCTCACGCTCGGTACCCTTCTCTGCCAACGCAGAGGTTGTGGCAGCGTTGGTTTCTTCAATCCAACGTTCGGTGTTGTCGAAGAATTTACCCAGAGTAGAACGACCGAACTTAACGATAATACCGTCTTGTTCGAAAATCGCTGATGGGTCTTTGATGTGTTCTTCAACAAACTTACGCTGGTCAGCACGGGTGATCGTCGCGTCGTCTTTACCGCGTTGAAGTGCCCACAGATTACGCTGAATGTCCGTATACAGAGAAGTCCCCATACGGATACAACGCGCGAGGTTCAGACGAACGTCTTCCTGATGACCACAACCTTCATGACCGCAAATCAGCGTCCACGGTAAACCGCCCGGGAACTTCGCCTGCATAACACCGATTAACAGTAACCAGTAGTCTGCAATATCGATAGTATCCATCAGTACGGTCTTCATGTCATTACCTTCACAGTCTAAGCTGCAATCGGTAACAAACCGTAAGGCAAATTCGATCATGTGGCTTAAGTACACACCAGAAGATGCAGAGAGCATCAGACCGTAAGTCTGCATCCCAATCTTCGCGGTTTCTAACGCCAGTTCAATATCGAAGTCACAAATCTCGCGCTCCAACGGTGCACGGAAGCCGACAAAGATACCCGTAGCAGGCAACCATACCCAGTTAGGAATACCGGATTTACGTCGACGGCGCAGGGCTGCAATTGCTCCTGTCTGCTGGTTGAGACGGGTACTGATCAGACCTACCGGTTTATTCATCCCCGGCAACTGTACTCGCTGCTCCCACGCTGTGTCATCGCGTGACAGGGCCACATCAAACGCTTGCAGGTTATTCTGCAAACGCGGTGGCGTCATGTTCAGAGCACGACGCAGACGTTCGTACAAATCACGCTGTTCTTCGGACTTGAACAACAAACGTCCGTCTTTGCTCGTTGGGATACTTGAGAAGAATTTCTTCAGATCGTTTCCAACCAGGTTCGGGTCCTGGCAAAGACCGATAAGCGTACGGAAGCTGGCCATAATCGCCGCTTCTGAATCCTCTTCCAATTCCGAGAACTCTTCGTGAACGGGTTGATCGCCGAAGTTGATACGATCGGTAGAAGCTTTCTCTTTTACTGCGGGAGTCGCTTCTGGTTCGTGATCCGCCGCAGGTGCCTGAGGTTCAGGAGCCGGTGGAACATATTCTTCCCGCGTTTTCTCCGCTACCAGGACAGGTTCCGGCTTACGTTCTTCAACGACCACTTCTTTACGCTCTACAACTTCAGCAACGACGGGATGCCCTGTCAGTTCGGTCTGTAGAGATTCAGGAAGGGGTTCTTCTTCGAACGTAGGCGGTTGAAGAATAGGTTCTTCTTTCACCACGTTCAGTCCTTTGTACGCTTCTTCAGCTTCTGCAAAGGACAGTTGTGGGTTGGCACGTTTAATGGCCATAATCCCATCGTCCGCTGACATAGTGCTGTAGTCGAGCTCAGGGATGTGAACCTGTACAGGTTCCGTCTGTAGACGACGGCGTCCATTGCCAGGACGTTGGTCTAATGAATCAGACATCTTTATACCTCGGTAACGACTTCAGTGTCGGGTTGTTTTACTGCGGCTTCAGCTTGTTGAAGCAGTTCGTAGGCTTCTGCGAAGGTGTGGCCCTGGTGCATCGCACGTTTTACAAAATCAGCACGGCCGTTATACAGCGACAGGATTTCAATGGCAGCGCCCTGGATATCTTTACCCAGCCACACAGCTTCAGTCTCTAACGTGGTTACGTTCATGCTTTCCACGCTAAACTCGTCTTTCACAGACGCCCAGCTGTTGTTTTCCAGCATGGTTTTTGCATTGGTCGCAACCTTATCGATCTCAATAAGTTTTGCACCCAGTTTTTCTTTCCCTTCTGCCATCAGGCCAACGAATGCAGCCTTGGCTTCGTCCAACGCTTTAATAGCGAAGGCTTTGTATTCTGGCTCCTCCAGAGCTTCCAGGACTTCGCGTTCTTTGTCGATACGCTCTGCCAGAATCTTCATCTGTTCTTCAAAGATAACCAGTAGTTTATACACGGATTTCACGCTATCGCGAAGTTCTTTTTTCGCCAGAGCACGTGGGTTATAAGCGGGTTTCTTCTTACGACGAGACATTTTAATATTCCTTTAACAAAAAAAGAAAGGGTGTACACAATATACACCCGTTCTGTACTTTTTAATTGCTATCGTGAGGAACGGCTACCCAACTGTGCCATTTCTCAGAGTATAGTCGATAAGCCACCTTCGGGTTTTCATCGATATTACCCGCAGGGTTTTCAGACCACAGCACCCAACTGTAAAGCTCGTAAGACGAGGTGTTGCGGATACTGGAGTTACGCGTAATGTAATAACATTTACCACGTTGGAAAATCTGCATACCGGAGAAGTGTTCCGTTACCATGTAGTAGTGGAACGCTACGGACATTGTTGGGTCGGTACACAATTTATCGACGACGTTTTCGACGTCTGGGTATGCCTTTAAAACCTTTTCGAGAAAACTTGCTAAGTTCAGCCCGGCATACGGTGCTGTTGGCTCGGTCGGCTGCGGCGGTAGTAACATTGGTTTTCCTTACAACATACGGTGAAGAGGCTATCTTAAACGACAACACGGAATCACTCAGCGACTTCTGACGCGCGTTCAAGTAATTGCAGTGTTTCCCTATCGAGAGTGAATGGAATAACCACACAACGGGATCGAGCTCACCCCAATCGTTGTGAAGTATCTTACGCGGGCGACCGGCCATCTGACGGTTTAACTGCTGGTCTTCCACAGGGGTGGTAATGTACATGTGAACCAACCCCGGTTTGTCAACCGCAGTGCCTGCTTTCCCTGGTGTTGAAATCGAGAAATCCGCTTGAATAAAGTCGTCATACGAATCCCCCGCGTTGTATTTCGCAACCATCAGGGCGTGGAACTTATCAGACTGTGCCAATTTCTCTCGCACGTACTCTGTAAAGAACTCACACATCGCAACGGTTGCAAACAACACCAACACTTTCTGACCAGGCTGATAACTCGCCAAATACGTTCGCTCGATGACGTCCCACACCATATCCGCGTAAGATAAGTGCATGTTCTCACTTATTAACTTACCTTCGAATAGCTTGTGGTTATACGGCGTCATCTTATTCGCCCACCACGCAAACCGTTTATTCTCAATGCTGTAGTACAACGCTTTAACGTGCACAGCAGGAATAATCGGAATGAATATACGTGACTCTTGTGGAAAACGCTCTCGATACCGTTCGGCTAAAAACGCTTTTGATTCACCCGGCTGTAACGTCGCAGACATCTCAACAGACGGTGGTGGGTTGAGCATTATTCCTGCCATGTATACCAGATGGAAATGCTCGTGCACTTCATCCATTGACAAAAACCCAACGCCTAAGGTGTTGTAGAAATCATCAATGTTCACTGGGTTAGTTGCGGCAGTGTTAATGTACTCTTTAAGGAATCGTTGCAACGTTACCGTTGAGATAATGATAACCTTAATCCCACGTTTGTCTAATTCGCCTGATTCCCCCATCTCTAACGCTTCGTAGATAGCCTGAACGCCTTGGATAACCAAAACGTCGTCTTTCGACTCACGTAAGCCCGTTGGGTCTTCAGTTAAATCAAACATCCATTTTGAGATGTACGTCGGACGGTGAATCAGTAGCGTCCTGACACCCTTACGTACCATTACTTTCATGTTCGTTTTCGACTTACCCATCCCTGTACCAATTTCAAAGATGGTTTGAAAACGATTAGGTTCGCAAGCCGTTTCAACCACAGCGTTCTGGTAAAAGAAACGTGATTTCTCATCGTCCTCCACCATCTTAAAGCCGTAGTTTTCAAACTTACACCGATAAGGTGTTCCCTGCGTTAAGTAATGCTCGTAAAGCTTATACTCAATGCCAAATTCGGTTGCCGTACGATTAATAATAATGCGTAAACGCTCAGAAAAGTTCCTGTGGAAGATAAACGAGCGGAGAGAAGGTATATGCGCGTAATACGGATCGCCACGTTCAGTGAATATACGACCGTATTGCTTGCCCATCTTAGGAGCGTGCATATGTTCTTCTGCCCACTTAAGTATCGCCGACTCTATCTGTCGGCACGGGACTTCAACCCTCACCCCCATGCTGGTAAAGGTCATGTGGAATTCGTACATGCTCCCCTCTTACAAAAAAAGAGGGGCGCAGGCCCCTCTCGTTTACTCAATAATCGTTGCCGCGACAGAATTGTCGTACAACGAAGCAGGACGTTTACGTGACGTATAGAAACGTACGTTGTCCAAGTTCTTCTGTTGTCCCTCAAACAGCAACATCGGAATCGCAGAACGCATCGCAATCAGCGTATTGTGATCTTCGAAGCGTTTTCCTTCTGCGGCATCAGCATCCTCACTGTCAAACCCTACTGCCGGGAATGGGTTAGTAGGTGACTCAACGCGAGAGATTGCCAGCATAATCGCGATGTGCGTCATCGGAATCCCTTTGAGCTTACGTTGGATATATTTGAACACGTAGAACAACGCATGAGTACATTGTTTTTCCGTGGCACCACGCATCTGAACGAGGGTAATCGGTTTAACCTTACCACTCTTCTTGCTCAAACGCATTGACTCGTCCGAGAACTGTTCGAAGTTATCTGACTTGTCCGATGCTACCGAACGTAAAATCAATTCCAACCCTGCTACAAACTCCGCCATAGATTCAGACCGATTCGTATAAATTAAGATCGGCCAGGACGGTTTCCATCCTTTCAACGGAACACGCACCGTTTTCTTGCTGGGGAATACGAGCTTATCACGATTCTTCAAGAAGAAGCGAAGGAATGACTTAGAGAAGTTGCCGCATACGCCCATTCGAACGTCAATCGGATCTTCTGCCAGGATATTCCCTTCTGCATCTAAACGAACAAACGTAAGGTCATTAATTTCCGGAAGTGCCGTTTCATCAATATCGTCCAGGTCTTCATGATACGCAATCTGGCTAATCTCCGAATACACTTCATCCGAAATTACCAGTTGGTATTCATCCCAGGTACCGTATTGCGGCTTCTCCAGTAAACTAATCCCTTTAACGGAGTTGTGTTTATACTCCGTGAGATAATCACGCATTCTTGGTGACAAAACCAAGTTCAGCAGATAACGCAGGAAGTCAAGGTGCTTCGTCGACAGAATACCCTGAGTACCCTTTTCCGAGATTGCGGTTGACGCAAGGTGGCCCGGTGATGTACCAGGTGACAAGTTATAAATCAAGTCACCCATACACGTTGCACAGATAGTCTGTCGTGACATCCCTTTGCAACACATCGCGGTACGGAACTCGATAGGTTTGTTCAAGACTTTCTCAAACTCACCGTCTTCGAATCGTAACCACGGACCACCAGTACCTTCGAAGCGATAACGCATTCCTTTCATCGCTTTGAATTTCGCTTCTTCCAACGGCGAATTCGTAAAGGTGTGTCTGTGTACGTGATGTGTACCACAGTCTTCGTAATCGAAGAACATCAGCACGTTAGCCGCTAACTGCAACTTACGCGATGCGTACTCTGCGTCTGCAATCTTGTCGGTGTTATACAGGTGAGAACGCGATGTCGCACCTGCTTCTTTCAGTCGACTGATAACAGAATGCAAGCCGGTGAAGAAACCTTCCCATACCTGGTTAGAGTACACACGGGAGTCAATCTCTGAAGTCTTACCACGAATGTAAGCCTGGAGAATCTGATCCATTTTCAGTGTGCGGTCTAACACAGACATGACGACTGGGTTGTTTGAGAGTCTCGGATCTTTAAAGATTTTCTCAATGAGCTGATAGGCTTCTTCTACCTTATCGTTACCCTCTTCATCGTAACCCGTCGGATAGTGTTTAGACCACTCGATAATCAGCTTGAAGTTTTCATGCTGATAAATCTCCATCATCGTATCGTAGTCAATGGTAACGCAATACGACAACAGGTTTTTCACCGTCAGGTTAAACGCGTTCGCATAAACGTGCTGTGATAACAGGTAACGGGTATCGGCCAGATCCACTCCGGCCTTACGTGCTGCTACAGCTGCTAACGACATAAAGCGCAGATGCGCATCGTCAGTTGCCGTGTCACCATGCTTATACGCCATGTTCGACGAGATTGGCACCTGGGGATAAAACTGGGTTAATCCCCAATACGGCCAGCTCAACTTAATGTGTCGACCAGACATTCTCAACGTGACCCCATCGTCGAAGGACACGTCGTAAACGCCCCGAAGTAGCCACACCTGATCCGAATTCAACTTGCACAAGTCTCTTACGTGAACCGGAGTCGCCTTCATTATTCTTCGCCCCTTTTCATTTTCACCAATTCAAACCCTTCGCAGCTGTGAATGTTTTTCATCATTCTGTCAATCTGCGAATCTCCTAATGGGAGTTTATTCCGGTCTACCAGTACGCCCGGATTGGAAGGGGTTTGAGATCGGTACAGCCCTACTAAAATCTCTCGATGTACAGCAGGGTTATTTGCCCTATCGTGAACCTCTTCGTAGTTACCTGGACCATAACCCGCTAATAGTCGTTCTTCCGAAGGACCAGCCCATTTTAGCGTTTTATAGTTTACCGGATACGAACCACGTCCTTGGTTAGACGCATCAATCGTGCCCAGGTAGTTCAGGTACATCGACGAAATACTTGAGAATTCACGTCCCGTTTTATCAAGCCGTAATGTTTCTACACCACCCACGTAAAACTCGTCTTTTGTCCATTCCTGTTTACCGTCGTAATTGGTAATAAGCAGTTTCGACTTACGTGGTTTAAACTCACCTAAACGTTCACTGATTTCCACTGGAGTGTCATCAAGTTCGTGAGGTAAGTAAATGCGGATGGTGAAATCGTAAATTTCTTTAAAGAGTTCTCGCTGCAAATCCTCCGTAGGATGCGTAGCCTGTAACGTGTTCGCCCATTCTGGATTATAGCGTGAAAGGTAGTCCATCAGGATTTCCCAACACTCACCAATACGTCCTTCATCCAGCATCGGTTTAAGACGCATCTTCAGCTGTTCAGATGCTGCTGACCAATACATGTGGAACAGCGCGGCGTAGGTAGAACGACGAATTACGGCGTTCATTGAACGTAGTACGTGGACACGTTCGCCGAACTCGTTAATTGGCATCTGTTCAACTGGCAGTACACGACCCACAATCCCTTTCGTACCCGAACGGTCAGTAATCTTAGAAGACACCGTCACCGGGATCGGATAACGTACCGCGATACGAATTGTGTACGTATTGATGGGATCGCTTAATCCACGCTGAACAGGTGAAGTCAACTTGGAGATAATCTGTTGACTTACATTCTCTTTACCGTATTCACCGCGACGAATTGCATCTTCAATCACTCCGCGAATTTCTTCACGAAACTCTGCGTAGACTTCGTACGTTTCGGATGCAAAAGCTTTCTCCAGCAACACACACGCTTTGGGAGACCAGATAATGTTTTTATCTCTCGACACGGAGAAATAGAAGCGAACAATCGCATTGTAGTAGTCCTTTAACGCCAATGCGTATTTGTCAAGCTCACGTTTGTTCTCTTCAGTACAGTTAATGTTATTCGTTCCATTACCGCATGACGTTTCATCACGCCAAACCTGAATATCAACAATGCGAGTTCCGCTACGTTCCATCAGTTCGTGGTTGTTTTCCAAACGTGCTTTATAGTGTATCGGATCAGCATCCACGTAATCACAGTTATCGAAGAACGGAGAAACGTGTTGCGTTTCTCCTAAGGTTGCATCAATCGCTGCGTACAGGTCATCGAAACGACGAGAAGCGATAACTAACCCGTCATCGCGAATCGCTTCACCCACGTCTGGGAAATAGCGTGGCACACGATTTCCCTCGGGATCGTTATAGCCGTAGGTATCCAGCAAGAATTCATCTTCACGTAAGGTTTTCTCAATAACTTTCAACCCATACCCGTGAAGCTTCTGTGCCGCTTCTTCGGAAATCGTGTAGGAGTCCTCGATAATGTCTGGGTGAGAGATGGTAACTGTCGGCAGTACCACACTGTCTGCGAATTCACCATCCACCATGCACGGCATCGTCGTCAGGATTTCATCCTTTTCTAACTGGTCGGTTTCACCACGTAACAAACTGCGCAGTTTTGGCGATTCCCATTTCTCGGAAGAGAACACGTTATCGTGATTAGTATAAAAGTTAATCTCGATAACATCTATCATTGTTTTGCCCGGAATACGGCATTCTGCACGACGGAAGAATATCGCGTGTTCCAGCGCACGGGAATCCCCACGACGGCCATAACGGGTAAACGTTGCGCGACGTTGTCTACCTTCCTTAGTTGTGTAATGACAGATGCTCCCACTGTCTTCCACAATATCGTTAAACAGAAAATCGTGGTAATTGGTATCTGCGCCCGTGAAGTGAGGCGATGGCTCAGGATGATCAATCGGTACCGAGGATTTCATATGGTTACCTACCATCGATGCCCTTGCACCTGATACCTGTGCGATATTAACTTCACGGTCAGCGACGCTGCTCAATAGCTCAACTGGCGTTTTCATTTTAATGCTCCTTTAGGTTGATTCGGTAGGATAATATCTATCTCACTTAATTTAGGAACAACTATGCTTGAAGATTTTATTACCCTAAAAGAAATCATACCTGCGCCCTATACCAGCACCTGGAAAGTGCTGCACGATTACACAGATTTTCTGCGTAAACACCCACAAACTAAAGTAGAAGCTGTAGACCCACGATTCAGTTATCCTGAGATTCACAATTTCTACGCTTACTGCAAACTGAAAGGTTATGCCGAAAACATCATCTACCCAATGATGCTACTCAATAACTTGGAAGACCCTATGAACTTCACCCCTGAGATTACAGAGCTGATAGTTCCAGATGCCGGGGTCGTCGCCAGTATTCTTAGCACCATCGTAGACGATTAAAAAAAGAAGGGACACTGTCCCTTCTTTTTACTACCTTAGTACGAGCTCTTAAACGGACTCGTAGAAGCACTGGTAAATGGGTTGCCTGTACTACTACCAAATCCGCTAGACGAACCAAACTGAGGCTGGCTGCCGAAAGAGCTGCCTCCGAATGATGAACCCCCGCCAAAAGAGTGCCCACCGCCAAACGTATTCGACAACGAGTTCGGTTGACCGAATCCACCTACGTCACCAAAACCGCTGTTCTTACGCTCGCCACCGAAAGCATCTACTACAGAAATCCGTCCTACCATTCCTGTACCAGCCAGGTTAGTTGTGTTGTGCTCTTCCACAAAACGCTGCATTGCTGGAGAGAGATTACCGAAGTTGTTTGTTGGAGCCATCCGTTGTTTACGCGCACGGAAGAACTCTACCGGATCGTCCAGGTTCGGCTTATCCGCATCAGACGCCTTCTTCGTCGGGATCTGTTCCGTTGCCGACGATCTGTCAATTCTGAACTCGCGGGCACTGGTATCACGCTCAGGATTGTCTGAACGTGGACCGGTGTTATACGGCAAGGTCTGAATGACATTATCGTAAATCTCCATGTTGTCCAGCTGTGAAATCCATTCATCGTCCAACGGACGCAGTGGTGTGTGGTCACGTAGCCCTTTCACTACGTTATTGTAGTTTACCACGTACTGTGCCCAACCGCGTGCTAACGACCCGAAGTACGGACGGGAATCGTTAGAACCGGTGACACTTGGATACCAACCGAACACAGTGGTCAGCAGGCGATGAATAATCACCTTATCCTGTTTACGTTGAAGCTTCACCGAGAAGTACATTGCAGTACCGTCTAAGGATTCTTCTTCGAACATATGGCGATAATTAGCCACACGGTTAAACTTCACACCGTCGATAACTAAATCAGATGCAATAAAGAGCTGGGTAACTTTGTGCTTTTTATCGCGCTCCAATAAGCCATAAACGTAATGTTTAACTGCTTCCCAGGATTTCACCAAACGTTCGTCAAACGTCGGATCTTTCATCCCTTCACAAATCTGTTCCGTTAAGAACTTCTTGTACGCCGCAGAACGAATTGCTTTACCACTGGCAGCCGTTTCCAGAATAGCGTCAATCAACGCAAAGGAACGAATGAACAAATTCGCATTGATGGATTTCTTCAAGAAACGGATGGTGCCCGATTCACCAGCCAGCACAGATTCGCAGAGAGGATGGAATGCCTGACATTCACGTCCGTCGTCATCTTCCATTCCTTTCTTAATCATTGCCGACGTTGGAAGCGCCAGGCGGCGCTTCACTTTGTTGTAGGTAAATTCTGCTGGCTCACCGTCATCACGGGTAAGCAAATCGTTCTCGAAATCGAATCCTTGTGATCTAAGAAACGATTTATAGAATTCAATAATTTTCATTTATTAATCCTTGATATTTTTTTACTCGCCGAAAGCGCCGAATACACCGCCTGCGGTGGAAATGTTGTCAGGAGCACCAAAGCTACCGAAAGAACCGAAGCTATTGGTAGGCGCAGCCGCTGCCGTAGGAATGTTGGACAGGATATTAGTCCGGTTTTGTCCACGGTTGAATTCCTGATAACCTTCTTCTACTTTGTTCATCAGCTGTGCCGTTTCGACAGCCAACTGATTGGTGTAGTTAAGGTCAGTTGTCACCCCACTGTGGATACGCGCCTTCATGAATGATGCGAAAGTGTAATACTCAGGCATCTCACCATCGATTTCAATCTCAATGCGCGTTACCACACCAACGATACAGGTTACTGTCATGCAGCAGCGAATACGGTTGTGTTTGGTCACTTGTAGCATCAAACCCTGGAGATCGCTCATGAAACGACGTGCTAATACATCTGGCAAACCTTCATCAGTTAACGCGCCGACTGTGTGGTGTGCAACTTGCAGCATCGGTTGCGTGGAGATATCTGCCATGCGGTTATCGTAGAAGAAGGTAATCTCGCCAATCAAGTTACGAGACACGATTGGGCCGAGTACCATCGCCAAATCAAACGCAACCAGAGAACCTTGGGTAGAATAGTTATTACGTCCTACCCAATCGTCGGTACGTTCAATCTCACCGAAACCACGACGGTCAGCTACTGCTAGAGATTGCGAAATCGCAATATCCAAATCTTGCGGGTTCATGATTGCGTTACGCAAATCAGCTAACTTAAACGCTGCGCGGTTGACTGCGTTCCAACCACCAGACACATCCGACGTCGCGTTCGTTAACGCAGCACGGAAAGCACGGATCAGTTCGTAGTTATTGAAATTGCGCATTACCCCGATTTGGTTCAGCTCGGATTCCACGCCGAGAGAATGGTCACCTGCAAAGAAGCTGTCTACCGTGCTCAGCTCTGTTTCAATCCCCATCGTGTTGATGAAAGAATTCGCAATCGCGGTAACGAAAGACTCAGGACGAGTCAGTTGACCCGACATCAGCTGCGGTGCGGATTGACAGTTCGCAGAGATAACCGTTTGATCATCGTAAGTGAACTTCTCACCTGCGTTAATCAGATTACGAATCGTGGATGCTGCTTTTGCAGTAGAGATTGCATCAATGGTGTGTTCACTGTAGCTATCTACGGTCAGCGTTTTAGACAGCACGTAGTTATCGACCAGACGGAAAGAATCTGGGTTGATACGACGTCCCCCGAACGCATCGGTAATGTACGTACACTGCAAGCCGTAGATTTCATTGATGTATAACACCATGTCATCTGGCAGGTGGTTAAATACGGAACGCTCTGCCTGGGAGGTATAACCCGAGACGACATAACGGGTTTCTTGAGTACGACTTTCGTTAATCACGTTACCTACGATAATCGCAACGAAGTTATACACGCCAGTGTCGCGGGAATTATACTGGAATTGTACCGGACGAGATTCATCATCGCTTACGTTAATCAGCGGAGATTCAACGCCGGTCGGAGTATTATCAAACCCTACAATCTGCCCTAACGCTTCTTGATAATCTCGAGTCTTGGTCGCATTCTCGCCATGTTGCGCCACAACGTTTACGAGTTCATCTAAAGCGTACTTAGATTCAAAGAACCCAATACGACGACGAATCTGTTTAGGGATTTCGTACACTGGGTTGATTTGAAGCTTTAGAAGTTTCATTGCCATTTTGTAAATACTCCTTTAGGTTATGCCGATAAATTACTGATTAAACCACGCCACTTCTTCGCATTTCTTCCTGTTCTGAATTAACAGGAATTCTGCTAACATGTTCTGAAGTCGTGGGTGTGGTGTATAGCCTAACATCACTTCTCCACTCCGAAGCATTCTTGCTGCTTCAGGTGTTGCCCTGAGATTGAAGTTAAACGGCGCAATATGTTCACGTACCAACAACGTCAAAGACGTCTTCAATGTTGACTGTTCGTAGATATTGCGATTGGTACGGTATGCCTGAGGATAAAATCTATCCGATTTTATTTTGATCTCATTATCAATAGGTTCGATTGGATAACCCCCGTTATTGGGATCTAAGACCATTTCACAGCTTAGCAACTGTGCTATCTCATGCATTCCGTAGTAGATATATATCGCTTGTGCGATCCCCATTGCATTCTTAAACGCAGCAGCGTCAATGTCCTTATAGGTTCTGCGGTCAGCAAAACGATGCAGCGCGGCTGCAACCAACCACTCGTACAGTTCGTAGAACGGATATTGATGGTTCAGGTGAATAGAATCAATCAGTACCTTAGCATCCGCAGGAGCGATATCGATCCCTAAGGAACGAACCACACGACGATAATCGTTGAAAAACTCTTGGGTACGAACAAACTCTTTCATCGGCGCTTTAGAGCGCGCTTGAACCAAGTCTATCGCACAGGTTTTCCCTTTCTCACCGTTAAACATAATCTTTTCAGGATGCGCTTTCAGGATAACGTTCTGTGACGAAATCTTTCCTGCAAATCCCGTTTCGATTTCCTGCTTGATATTAAAGTACATCCCTGCAACGATGTTGTTCTCCACCATCGTGCCTGGAGGTAACTCTGCACCGATGAGTTTCATGGCGATTAAGCGAATCACCGCAAATGCCATGATGTACTCTTCCACCATATCTGTACCGTAGCCACAAATAGAGGCCAGCACCGTTAAGTTCGCACTGTTCGGTCCTTTATTACCACCGTCCTGTACTTTCGAAATCACCGACACTAAGAAGTCCCGCAATTTACTGATTGCAGGTAGCTGTGCTATCTCGGTGTCGTAGAGCAATTCCATGCAATGGGTTAAGTTATAAACGCTTTTCCGCTTGGAGTCCACAGCGGCGCGCGTTGTTGGGAAAGCATCCATGACCAAGAATACCGGAATGAACGGTTTTACCATCAACGACAGTATGACCAGTTCGTAGTAATCTTGTACGATATACGTCATCTCTTTCGGATAGTTAGATGACATTTCTTCGTAAGTTTCGTGGACGTTTTGAGGAATCCACACGGAACTTTGTGGATAGAGTTGGCGGAATCTGTCCGCGTGGTGGAATTTGGCAATTTGTGCAACAATCTCTGGCGCATGTTTACGAATCGTTTCGGGTTCTTCATTACCCAACATTTCTAACTCTTCGTACGCCGAGAATAATTCTTCCTTTTCCTCCGACGTTAACGTTGACCAATAACGTTCGATTTCCATGAACATAATTTTGTCATGGGTAACCACTTTGCCGGAGCTATCGCGTACGTCTGGCACATTCGCATCTTTGCGTCCATTACGGAATCCGTTAAACCCTACTTCCTTATCACCGTAACTAATAATGAGACGGTCGCGATTTTTCTCAATACGCATTTTAAAATCTCCAGGGATAACATAGTCGACCACAAAGATAAAATCTATCTAAGATAACTTCGACTGTGTTCTGCACACATACACGATAAGAAGCCCCAGGATTCCCTGGGGCTGAATTATTGTTTTTACGTTAATTAGATAATGTCGTCAAAACTGCTGTCTGGTGCGGGTGCTTTTGCTGCCTGCTGGTTGTAACCACCGCCGTTGTTGTTGCTATTATAGCCACCACGACCGTAGCTACCGCCACCAGTGTTGTTGAACTCGCGAGGTTTATAGTTGTCACGGAAATCTTCCAGGAAGATGTCAGCATTCTTAATAAACGCACGCAGAGTACGTTCTGCCAGTTCTAAATCAGAAACCTGTTGGCCATTACGGAATACGCGATAACCTTTCGGATAGGTGAAGTAGAATTTCTTCTGGCGTGCGCCAGCGCCTGGGATCTCACCGCTGATAGCCATGAACGGCGTCAGGTTTTCATCGCGACCTACGTGCAAGCTAACTGGCGATTTCTTCCCTTTAGCATCTTCCCATTTGTGAACGATCTTCTCTGCCTTGACCAACACGGTGCGGAGCGTTTCGAAAATGTCCACACAAACGGTATAGCCAGCAGTAAAATACAAACCTTCGCCTTTACCGAAAGAATAGCTGAACTTCATCAACTCAACGTCACCGTTGAATTCGTTAAGCTCAATACCCAGTTTACGGGTACGTCCCTGCTGATCTGGTTCGGTTTGCGGGTAAAGATATTTTTCTTTAAAGAAATTTTTGTTAACCATTTACTTTATCCTATTCTACATTTTCGGAGTGCTCAAACTAACAAAACGTTCTGTAAAATTAGCGAGCCAGTCTGTGAAGGAACTCAATTACGAAAGGTTCGTTTACCAACTTTAAGCAACTGTAGATACGATCCATCGTCGTGTCTTGTCGCCAGTGATATTTTTCGGCGGTCTTTAACACCACCTTACGAACTTTTCTGTCCAGGGGAGCGAACATATACCCGTCACCAAATAACGTCAGGAACGCTTTGTTAAACGGGATCTGTTCGGGTTTACCGTTTAGTTTCGTGTACCATTCTAATCGGCCTTTAATCTTACCCGTGTGTGACTCTAAGAGATTCAGTAACGGGAAATCTTTGTAGGCCAATAAGTCGGCAGGGTAATGGGTTAAAATCAGCGTGTCGTGCTGCCCTTTCGGGTATACATCAAAGCTTTTGAACTTCTCAGCATATTTTTCACCGTACAACTTTAACGTGTCGTGTTCTAACGCGTTATAGTGTAACTGGTTAGGCGTCATCTTTTCCTGCCCACCTGCAATCGTACGAAACGACGCTTCGGGAAAGATTCTGTTCGCACTTTTGTACGTACAGAGATAAGGGACACATAGCACCGAAGGCGCTACCGCTTTCGCGGTAGCGTAGATAGTATTGATATCTTCTTCAATCGATGCCAGCATCACTTCAGGCGTTAATCTTTCACGATTTGTCTCAAACGCGTAAAACGCGTTACGGAACAGCGTCCGTACATTCAGGTAAATTTCCTGATACTTGTGGATAGGGATCGGTCCCTTCCAGTCGGCATACTCTCCTTCATGGAGGAGCCCTTCAAAAGCCAACGATGTGGCAATTGACATCTGATAAAACCCAAACGTGCGATCAACACTGATTGGGGTCATTTAATACTCCTGATAATGTCAGTAACAATTTGTGTATCGTATTTAAACGGCACAAGTGCTTCTAACATAATCGACTCAACATTCTCTTCAGAGATAGTTTCTTCGACTTCAGCGTCGAGAGCGAAACCCGCTGCGAGAACTTGCTCTTCTTCAGGCGTACGAATACGCGTGCCTGAAATATGGAAAGAATATTGCGACTTCCATTTAGTAATGGCCTCAGCCAATGGAGAATCAGGATAATATTCAATTTCCAACCGCCCTATCTCGTAGGACGGATGAGTATCAATATACTCTAACGCCTTGAGACACTTCGCATACTGCGATTCGTAGTCTTCTTCTGCCGCAATTTTTATCTGCGGACAAGCGCGCTCGTTAACCAGAAAATAATCCCTGGCCAACTCAGGAGTGAAATCGACAATAGCAAAGCCTTTGTCCTCTTCTTCACCCATTACCAGACGATCGGGACTGCCTGGTACACGAATCTTACCCAACTGTTTTCGACGATGATCGTGGTGAATGATAATCAAATGTTTGACTAACGGTTCCCAAAAATCAGTGTGGAAAAAACGGGTAGACTCAACAGGAACTTGAAACTGAAAACAGCCATGCATAAAGCAGAAGTCCATCTGCTCTATACCGCGCGTGGCTAAAAGTTCAGCCATTTCCTTTTCCGTTGCGGTGGCGTCAATTGTCTCCGAGCCTAGGGCTTTATACTCGTCCTGAACCCAACCAATCGTGGCATCAAGTGCCTCGTCGTAGAAAACACCAATCTTATCCAGATACAAACAATCTGCGCCAACGGCTGAATTCAGCTCCTCGACAATTTTCGACTGTTTATGATCGTGGGACGGTGTTCCCTCCAGGACACGGATTGCCGTATTGGTGCTTTTAGCCCAGAACAACAACCAAGTTAAAAACCCTATGGCTTCTTGAGAATCTTCCTGCCGCAAGTGCCGAGAATCATCAAATAGATCACCAGCTATATAAATAGCGTCAATCGTGTTTTCAAACTTCACCAACGTCTCTTTCAACACATTAACAATGTGCCACGTCGGTACACGGCGATGCAAGAGATGTACATCGCCTGTTGAAAAGATACGTTTGACGCCCGCAGGTTTCGGCGGAGGATTAGTAATCGTAATCATCGAAACGTCTTGTTTTAACGGGTTCGGGTTTCTTCTCTACAACCTGAGCAGGTTTACTTTTACCTTCAATCTGATTGCAAAGTTCTTCCAACCCTTCTGGATAAGGAAGTTGGCCGTTAACTTGGTAACGACGGAAAATCCAGTTTAAGAGATCGATGACTCTTTTTGCCCGCAGTGCATTTTCTTCGTACGACAGTCTCTCGATACCGTCTAACGTGTAATCGATCATCTGGTGCAACTGCTGCTCACCCACTTCGGAGATGATATCAGCCGTCTGGCGAATAGCTTCCGTCTCTTCCGTTAAAGAGGGTTGACCTTCAACGTGTTGAAGAGAACGACCGGTATTCAGCAACGGTGGGATAGTGAATAACAGTTTAGAATGGTCAGCATCCGAAACAATCTGTAACGGAACAAACGCGCTACCGACGTAATCTACCCAAGTGTCTTCGTTAAACGTACCGTCTAACATGCCTGACAACAAAGGTAAGCCCTGACGACGGAACATCGATTCTGTAAAAACACTGCACACATTCTGGCCTTGCTGGAGTACGCTCTCCATTTCCAGAAGTTTATCGTATTCGAATTTAGCGCGGCCAGAAAGTTCATTAATAGGAACCCCATTAAATTTTCCTGGTTCTTGACTCATCTTTATTCGTCCTCAATACGTGAAGTTTCAGTTTCGACATACCGTTCAACATCGTACCAAATTCCGCCCGATTTCGCACGAGCTTGAATAATGATACGATAACGAACATCAGTATCGGGGAGATACTCCCATTTCGTTTCGACCTCAACGCCTTCGGGGAAGATATTCCCGTAAATAGCAGTCAGGTCAGATTTGACTTTGGAAGCAAGACCGTCGGGATCTTGTGCATACATTTGCTGCGCTTTTGCTAATGAACGCACATTCCCTTGATAAATCTGCGATTGGCTATACCCTGCTTCTGTATAGTGATTCATTGCCTCACGAATACGTTCGCGGGGAGTTCTGGCCCAACCGCGAGTAGAAACTGTTCCTACTGCAATAGCCATCTTACTCTCCTATCACATTGATAGCTCGAGCTGTAATTAAGAAAAAATAAGGGGCCGAAGCCCCTCACTTTAGCAGGACGCACCAAGTTCTGAACAGGGATCTTCATCTTCCCAGTCAAAACTTCGCATACGTGCCCAGTTAATCTGCATGTCAACTTGCTGAACGCGAGTAAGTCGGTTGGAGCGATCTTCGTTGGATACCCAGTTCCAGATACGATCCTCGTCGTACTCCGTTGACATACCTGACGTAACTTCACGATAGTTATCGTCAGTGTGCATGTACGCCGAGCCTCGGAATCGGTCTATCTTAGAATAGCCGTTCTCAAAGCCCGTCGCCATGTTATTGTTGTAAAGCTGTCGGTATTCCGGCATTGCAACTAAGAACGGTTGTAACGCCTCATTCGCAAACTGGAATTGCCCGATAGTTTCAAGTTGTCTTACTACATTCGTTGCATCGCTATTCTGAACCTTACGCGCAGCTGCGTACATTTCGCGGAAACGTTGCAATGAGATCAGTTCATTACACTTCTGCTTCACGCGTTCAACCATATCCGGTGCGAAACTAGACAGGTTAAAGTTCTCTTTGAAATAACGATACATACCGCTATTTTCGTCTTGACGCTGCCAAATAGACCCGCCTAGATTCCACATGCCCATGTTTTACTACCCCGCCATTAAGATTAATTCTGAGTCGATAGCGATACCCGCCTCCAGATCTTCTTCGGTATCGCGTAAGAAACGGTTTTCCATGCTGATAAGCTCATTGTGTAACACCATGCTGCTAGACACTTCGTCTACGTTTGTGCTGGACATAAATCCGTTATCTGGACGATAAGCCAGCGCCAAATCCATCTCCGTGGTATCAACTAAACGTCTAACCTGTAACTGGTCGCCGTCGAAATCCTGTTTGTCCACTCCATTCCTTTTGGAGCAGGTGTGCAATGACACCCTCCCATGCTTTCACATGGGCACAGACTATATCATAACCGTAGGTATTGCTACCCGTAGGTCTCCCCCACTTCGCCGCTAAACTAAGCAGCTACTCTACTCGGTTTTACCCTTTCGATAGTCGTTGAACGATTTTCATCGCTGCTGGTTATCCATTATCACAACCCTTAGCATTATTGGTTAGCATAGGCTATCTTACGAATTGTTTCTGACTTTCGCCACCCTGTCGGGATCGTAAGCTTTAGGAGTTCCCAGCAATTCGAGGGATACGCACTAGAGGTTTCCCGTCTAGTGGGCCAAATTTTAGCATTCGGAGCTTTGATGACGCGATCGGAGATACGTAACGAACACTGTGTAACATCAGGGTTAACAGCTGAGATAAATAATGTCTGAATAGACAACTGTACAAGCGTCGGGTTTCGTAGCGCTGATATCATCAGGCCGTAACCGCCACGAGACTCCTTAATAAGTTCGTTGATAATTTCATGAACCAACGGTACGTACTGCATTGATGCAAATGCAATAACACGTTCACACTGCCGTGGTGTGAAGTTCCGTCGACCGAGTTTGTTTTCAATCGCTACAGATTCTAACGTCACTAGCCAACGCCAAGGTGCAATAACCTTCATAGCGTCATGCGGTTCTGAGATTGGAGAGATTGTTACACGACCACCCCACGGGATGTGTGTTGAACCTAACTTGGCACGATAGAATCCGGGTTTACCTTCCATTACCTCCTGACGATGGTCAATATAGAAGTACGCTAACTGACGATTTGCTTTTAATGCGCGACTAATAATGAAATGCGTTGGGATACGTCGTGCATTGGTATAAAGTAACGCGATGTTCTTAACCGCGTCTATTGCACTGGTATAAACAGGATCGATAAAGATACCCTGACGTCGTTCCTCCGTAACGATCAGTTTGGGTGAAATGATTGGAAGATGAACCGGAAAGAAAGTGTGTGCTTGTTCTTCGAAGAACTTTTTCCACTCTAAGCGAGTACGTTCGCTCTCATATCGGTTATTTTTCGTTGGTGGATAAATTTCTTTCCAGACTTCAGGAGAAGTTAAGATATTGAATATTGTTCGATGGTGGTCAATAAAATTCCTAATGCCGCGTGGAACTTGATATTCGCTAAAAATACGTTTGATTATTCGGGATCGGGTACCCTCGTCTTTATCAGGTTTATAACACGGATCTAACATCCACATCAATAAATCAGAACCACGTTCTACGGTCACTTTGTTTCGGTTAAACTTCTTAAGTTTAGAACCGAAGAAAGCATTAAACATCGACCAGAATCGTGGGTTAATAAAGTTGCCTATTTCCTCCGGGGCACGAATCCAGACTTCTGAAACAATACGATGTTCTGTCACCACATAGCCGCAGGTAGGACATCGCATACCGAGATTATATCGATGAACGATAGGTGCTTCACAATCAATACTACAAATAGGTGCCGAATTTAGCGTCTCGTCGACTATCCGGTTCTGTAAGATTCGGTTAATCAACTCTGACGTCTCAATGGTGTCTTTATATTTCGCAACATCATTGATAATCATCGGCGGTTTATAGCCCTTTTCCTCCGCCTCTCTGAAAGCGTCACGTAACATTTTATCGTGACTGATTAATCGCCCTGATACACCGAAGTATTGTAATCTGTCTTTCACGCCAAATCCTCAACAAAAAAAGAGAGGGAAGGGACAGGGGGTTTTTCCCCTGTCCCTAATTACTACCAATTACGCACTACTACATCTGTCAGTTAGGGCTGTAGTTACCGGAAGCGAATGACATGTTGTAGTCACTGCCGAAGGAATTCGGGCCGTTACCAGACAGAGTGAAGTTTTCACCGCCGTTGTTGAAGAACAACGTATTAGCCAGGCTATTGACTGCGGTAACACCATTCACTTGGAAGATGCAGTTATCACGCACGTAGTCCAGCAGCGCTTTGGCGAATTTCGGGTTGATTGCCAAATCGGTGGACTCGCCAGTTACGACCGGCTGTTTGCTGCCGAACAGGGAAGCGGCCAGCTTCAGCAGGTACAGACGCTGTTCAGTCGCGTTGAACTGACGGTGTGAGTAAGATTGCGCGTACAGGTAAGTGTAGGCATCGTGTTGGTTATCACCAACTTTGCTCAGAACAGACACCAGGTCCTGATCCTGGAAGCTACGTTTCTGGCTGTTGCTGAAATACTGACCGGAAACAGTCGGCACGCCAGCGATAACAACGTGGTTGCAGGTGATGGTATTAACTTTCAGCATTTCAGCGAAACGCTGCGTGAACACCGTAGCACCTTTCGGAGCCATGTTGTCCAGGATGGTCAGGATGTTAGACAGTGTACCAGTGTTACCCTGGGAAACTTCACTGAACATCGTGGAGAGACCACCGATACCATTACCAGCACGATGGTTCACAACCAGCGCAGCTTCTGGGTAGGCGAACATGTTCAGGCACTCTTCGATAGCTTCGCGGTTGCCATCGATTTTGCTCAGGTCCGGACGTTTGTCACCCCACTCTACGTATTCCATAACGCGGGAGAAACGACGATCGGTTTTGTTGAGAGAGTGCATGAAGCGTTCACGCCAGCCACCGATAGCGGCGATTTCTGCGAAGGCAGCCAGTTCAATCAGCTGACGTTCGATTGGTACCATAGCCCCGGAAGACTGAGAGTCCATCAGAGAAACAACAACTTCTGCTTGCAGCTGTTTGTAATCCTGTACACCATTTTCAGGTGCACGGCGGCCAGTGTAACGCAGGTTGATGTAACCCACACCCGCAACGCTCGGATAACCCTGAACACGTTCAGAGGACATCAGCGTCGGGTTGGTATCGAAGCTACCGGTCTGAGTGTGTTCAACCTGAACCATCAGGTCAGCACGTTGTGCAGAGCCGTTAACGTCAGTCAGAGAACCTTCGTCTACCGCAGTTACCTGTGCAACGAAGCGATCGCCACGAGTCAGTTTCATCTGACCCAGGTAGCCCGGAATACGGCCAAAGATACCCAGAGTCAGCTGACCCATCAGCTGGATAGCCCACTCTTCAGTCAGCGTTTTACCCAGGTCTGGGATGCAGTTCATTACCATGAATTGCACAGACGACAGGTTCTGCTGTTCGCAGATTTGTTTGGTGATAGAATCCATTACACCAGCCTGACCAAACAGAGAAGCCAGGGTGTAATAAGTTTCTTTACCGTTGATTTCACGGAAGCGTACAGACTGACCGTGTTCGAAGAACAGGATACCGTACATCCAGTGGCTACCGTTTTCATCTGCTGGCGCAGCAACGTATGCCGCAGAACCCATTTCTGGATTCACACCATCGATGACGCCGCAGCGGAATTTGCTCAGGTACGGGTTACGTTCAACCATCTTCGCAATCAGTGCGGTGAAATGTGAAGCGGCAGAAACGTAAGACATATAGCCGAACGCTTTATCGAAAGTGGAGATATTCTTAGACATGCCACCGAAAGCGTTTGCTGCGTGGGTGTTATCCACGGTACCTGCACCAGCACCCACACCACCAAAAGACGAAGCCGGGTCTACACCAGCAGCGCCAGCATTTACGTTGTTAGGAATTTCGTTAAACTCTTTAGCCATTTTATTTATCCTTTAAAGGTTTAATACAATTGTAGTGTTGGTTCACGTAGATAACATATACCTGAGATATTTTAGAATGCGTCTAGAACACACATAACTCAAAATAGTTAACCACCGAACCATCACATAGATAATATCTTTCTCAGATATTTTTCAATGTGAATAGAATGTGACCGTTTCCTATGTGTAACCCCAAGGAGTCAGTCATGTTCAGTCAAGCCGAGTTAAACCAAGCAGTCATAAAGGGGCGCTACGAAGACCCTTCTGCTATACAATTGGTCAATGCCGTAAAAAATAATAACCAGCGCATTCGCAACTATTTAGAGTCGATTCAAACCAGCGTTGGTTCTGGTCATCTCGTCCTAAAAATCTTAGCAGCTATCGGCTATGCCGGTGAACCCACGTACGAAGAAATCGAATGGGCTTGTCGTCGAAAGCTGTCAGATATCGGCAACGCTCTACGCTTAACTTCTGTGGGGGAGTATGGACAAGTTTTTAACGGCGCTTTTATAGAAGGTCAGGATGAGATCATCTCGTTAGTTGCGAGACCTGTCGATCCTAATCTTTCTTTCCGTGACTACACACCAGCGGTTTACCTTTATCACGAATACACGAATCTTAACTGGACGCTCGGTAACGGCAAACCCCGAGGGATCAGCATTATCGAGATAAATCTGGTTGCACTACTGTGGCAATACGTTCTTGCTGAACAATATTACCGAACACAACCAGAACCCATCACGCGCTTGGTATACGCGCAGCGACACATCATTTACAGGATGTTGCCCAGTTACATGGATATCGCTTTCTTAAATATTCATCGTGCGATTGCCGTCGGTAAAGAGATAGAAGAAGAAAACCCGTTACGAGTTATTCCGACTCCGCCTCTACGCGATTTAGCAATCCGTCACGCGAAAGCGATTTCAAAATCGTTACGTGCTGGTAAACCACTACCTGCGGTCGTCATGGCTCACATACCTCAGATTTTTGAAGACCCGCATAAACCGTCCACGGCGTTGGATCGAATTCTGTTTAAAGAACCCGGTTCGACGATTCAAGGCAGTTGGCATCGAAATATCGTCAACTGGTATTGGGCATTGTTCTGCCTGCAATACGACAACGCGAGCATGGGTAAATACAAATCTAATCTGATGGTAAGGATTGCCCGTTTCGAGGATGCAAAGATTCTGGAGAAACTCACACGTTCGGCAAGAAACTACTACCGACACGAGTTAATTCTGCCTTTATACAGTGCACTCGAAAAATAAGACTTACTCTCCCCCGCTGAGGACTCTTTCGAATCCTCATATAATAGAGTAATAACGTTGCACACTTGTGCAACGTTAGCTCTTTATTTTATCGCAAAATGTAACTTCGTTAGGAGCTAATGCTGAACGGTTACTCTTCATCGAATGTTTCTTCTTCATCCTCGTCCTCATCATCCTCACCTGCCCTTTCTGATTTCTTGACATACTGTACTTCTGCAAGCTCTTTATACAACCCATCGTCTTCAGCAGTTTTATCGTAGAAATCCGACAGTAAACGCATACGGTTTTTATCCATCATGAACACACCTAAGCATTCAAGAATGTGATAGTACGGTTCTACGGTGGAGAACGCCGTGCGACGAATGTCCGCAATTTCGATCAATTCTTTAGGAATACCGTAGTTCTCTACTAAGTGCTCTGGCAGAATCAACGTTTTGTATTTACGGAAATTGTTCTCCTCAAACCACGCAGTTGCACCGTTTCGGATAATCGGATCTTCGATGCTGTCCAGCCACTCTTTAATCTTGGTTTTGTTTTCTAAAACCACCGGAAGTTTTACAGCGTCGTAAGGCGGTTCTTCCAAATGGCCGAACTTCGGACCAAAGATGGCGTTGTACATTCGATGGTAGTGATAGTTCTTTTCATCCTTCTCGTTATAAGCGCTACGCTCCTTAATGTTCGTTGTTTTCAGATAACCCGGATTACCTGAACGAATAGAATCCATAATGGTGTGTTCGATCTGCGCAACCTTTTCCAGTAACGGAATGATTTCAATCTGGTCACCGCGCGCGACGACTTCACACAGTCCTTTAATGGTATTCTTAAACTCCTTCATGATAATCGGCGGAATGTTCGAAGTACGTAAAGACACCCCTTTTACTTCCAACTCGGGATCTTTTTTCAGCTGACCTTCCTGACCGGTAATCAGTGAGAAGTAGTGTTTTGCTTTGGTCGTTAATGCAAACGAATCGAACTTAAATTCGTTCTTCATCGCGTACAAGAACAGACGTTCTTTCGCTACACCGATATTCGCAGACATACTCGCCATCAGATGACGGAGGTGCTGCGTTGCAATATAAATCATTGCGTTGGATACACGGGTTGCTTCTTCACCGTAATGCTTACCGGTATACCAAACCGCCCACCACTGTGCAGTCATCATTGTAGAGTCAGTATCAGATACCACACCTACACGACGAACCACATCTGGCATTCTTGCGATGTTAATCGGCAAGTTTTTAGTGGTCAGGATATTGCGAATTAAAAGTGCGTACTTACCAATGGTTTTCTGTAAGAACAGCGCGGAACGAATCAGTTCCTTATAATCGTCCTGCTGATCCCACGGCAACGGTTTTTTCTTATCGTCGAGTTTCTTAACGTGGCTGAATGCTTTACCCATCGGTACCACGTCAGTACGGAACTGGGAGATGATGATCTGCATGTCGCCATCAATGGTTTTTTCCGCAGCATCCCAGTCTTCGACTTCGTCAATCATCTCACGAGAAATCAACGCGGTAATAAAACCGCGCATGAACTGATCGTTGTACTTCGCAAGATGATAAAAATCACCCATGTAAACAAATGCTGCGCGAGTGAGCGGAGAAACATTTGATACATAGTGTTCGACAAACTCCATTCCCTCTTCATTCTTGAAGTAGAAGTCCGCAGAGTAATGAATCACATCCATCACTTCTTCTACGGTCGGATAATGAAGCTCGTACGTATCCATACATTTCTTGAAGCTATTCCAATCGGTTAACGTACCGATGGACAAGAAATGATCGATGATACGTGACGGTGTGTCGTAATGACGATTACCGCCTAATAAACGTTCGTTACCTGCGTTACCGAATGAGGTTGCAGTACGGCAGGTTGACGTTAATACAGAGTGAGACGATTGGTTAAAGATAATCGTGTACGGAGAAGAGAATGCGCCCGACATCCCGTTGTTCAGTGTCTTGACTGCGTTCTGTTCGTTCTTTTTGTTAATCTGTAAAACTCTATTACCTGCTGCTTCGGCAGCAAACATCTCTTTTTTCACCGCTGCACGTTTAGCTACGTTAGCGGCAGTGAATTCTGATAGCTTGGAACGTTTGATGTGTTCTGGGATATAAAACGTTAACGACGGTGCAGAGATAATCTGTTTATCGATTACGGTTTTAAACAGTTTATCAACGGTGGTGTATTTCTCTTCACGGTCTCCTGTTTTCTGATTACGCACCCACATCTTACATAGCGGTGATTCGGTTGATAACTCACCACCAGGTGCCAACATTTCGTCAACTTCTTTACGACATAAATCCAAAGGGTATTTTTGTGCGGTTACGTTGTGAATGTATAGCGCAACCTGCTCACGATAAGCATCGTTAATATCGATATCGCGATGGTACTCGTCTACCGATAAACGAAAAGGAGAATTGTATTCCACGGCTGTCCCCGAAAAAGGCAGTTTAACTCGGCTATAAGGATGGCAGGTAACGTGAAAAAAGAAAAAAAAAATAAACCCTCTCCGAAGAGAGGGTCTTAACTTTAACCGGCTTCGTTTTCAATGATTTCAATTTCGACGTCATTGAATCCGCGCGCATTGAGTGCTGCTACCAGATCGTCTTTTTCTTGTTTGTTGTCCAACTGAACCACAAACCGTGCGGTAAGACTTTGTACTACACGAACTTCACGTACCCACGCATCCGCAGTGACGCCGATGCGGTTACTGGAGTCCTTAAACAACATGTAGTTGTACGCGGTCAAATCGTTAACCGGTTGTCCAACCAAAGACGAATAAATGTTTTTCTGGATAGCGGCTAAATCTTCGCCTGAGTTTTTAGCGAGCTCATAACCCACTTTTGACGCGAGTACACGGACTCGCGTTTCGTTACCACGTAACGGGGTATCGTAAACGATGTTTACAATTGAACCCGGTTCGATATTACTGAAGTCGTACATTTTTCACCCTTTCATTTTAATCAAGAATGTAAATGACAAGAACAAACTACCCTGACCATAACCCGGATTATAGACTTTAATAGCAAGTTCCAGTCCAGAGACTTTTCCCTTATGCGCTGTACGAAACAGTTCTAAAGCAGGTCGACATTTCTCGTCAAACATTCTGACCAGCTCCACACGAAACGTCTCAACAGCGTGCTCACGAAGAACATCCCAAGAGGAATCGCCTTGCAATTTACAGAACTCGTAAATTTCCAAAAGTGGCTTCATGTCATCGAGAACGGTGTCTGTATAACAGGTCTCCATCATTGACATGAAATTCCACTGTCGATATTCCTTATTCAACCCTTTTAGGTATTTATCGAGTCGGGCTAACTCATTCTTGTTACCAGGAAACTTAATCGTACCGGAACGCTCGTTCAAGCATTTGTTGAAAATGCGCGTGACGTCATCGGGATTTTCAATATCCGTAGGTAATGAAATCGTTAGCTGGTCAAACAAATTCATCGATTTTATCAGCAACTCTTTATAGAAGTCACCGCCGGAAACATATTCCAGTAAACCTAAATTCGGCTGAACAAAGTGATCGCCACGCACTTTATACATTCAAACCTCTACACGAATAAAACCTTTTCCCATCTCTTTCATAAACAAAGAGACTCTCGACCTTTTTGATCCTTCCTCTACGGTATAGCCGCTTTCTCGCCACAAACTCTCCACCAACAAACGTATACGATGGTAGTCGATACCTTTATCAATCTCTTCCCACATTAAAGAATGCGAAAAGATAATAACCTCATCTTCAGGATACATTTGTGACAACTGGGTGAGAATAAAATAGCGGTTGGGCGGGATGAACGTCAAAAACGTTTCACCCTCGCCCATGCGTTTAACGATAGAGCGTACCGATTCCTCAGCATACTTCGCCAGAAACAGATACGCCAAATCAGGTTTCACTTTACATTGATCCGCCATTTTAACTCGCGAAAGCAGTTGGTCCCGAAAGAACACTTCCGAAACTTCCATATAGAGTATCATAACAGATAATCACCAATTCGCTAAAAGACTCACCTGACCAGTTTTCTAACTGGCCTGGGAACATAGAGTTAATCAGTCCGGCTAACCCCGTTTGTGTTTCCAATTCACGACTGAGAATATCGGCAGCGGTTCCGATTGCGAGAATATGTTGGTCCTCAGTACCCTGCGTGGAAAGGAAGCTAATACTTTCTACCGTAGTACCTGGGATGGTATTCTCATCATACGCAACGGTCATCACCATTTCTTTAAACAGTTCAGGATTACGGCTTTTCACACCGATAATGTACGCCGTTGCAAAGTCCTCATAGAGTCGACGTATATCGTACTCCGATACGGTCAACCTGCTTGTTTCGAGAACCTGCACTAAAACTTCGCGCACGGCATCGTAAAACTTCAACCTGCCGTAATCAAGTACATGTTGTGCTACGTGAAAGTAGTATCTCATTAGAGCATCTTCCCTGCCAGGTTACCAAGCAATAACTCTACAACGCTGAGAAGTCCAACCGACATTGTTTGAATAGCCTCAGGGTTCTCAAATTCGGGGTATTTTACCTGTTCATAACGAACCAGGAACTCCACAGCACCTGGTTTATTAGCACAATAACGTGCACCTACCCACGTACCAAAACGGGTGAACCAGTGCGGATGACTAGACACTGCGAGTAAATACGCTTTGGCCACATCCTGAACCGCTTTCACGTAAGTGAGCGCTCTTTCACCCTCAATGATATACCCCTGGGCATTTAACTCGCGAGAGATATATTCAATGGTTCCCTGTATCGCAAAACGATCCAGCTTAGGGAACTCCCCGGTTATTCCATACTGAATCGCATAGTTTAACACTTCGTTAAGATCGGTATTGATTTCTCGCAATATCGAATTGGGATCGAATTCGGTTAATGGACCACAAATGAATTGATAGTCCGGGATAATAAAGTAGCTCTCACGCACCATAAATCACTCCTGTAGTATACATTCGCCAGACACCACCACCTACATGAAACAGAAGAAAATCTGATTTCGGTAAGAATGGGACTTCTTCCTCTAAGCGTGCCCATAACGACTTAGAGGCTAACAGCTCGGTTTCAATAACATGATTAAGGCAGTAACTGTTCGGTTTCTCCAACTCGACGATGGGATACCGCTTCATTATATCTAAGAACAACTCTTGAACTGTCCGCTTATCGATTTGGAACTTCCGTCGCATCACTTCCAGTCTTACTAACTGTTCGACATAATAGTCCACAGTATCCGCCACATCGAGGTACTGAAGAAACGCTGTCCGTTTAACTACTTTTAGAATCTCTGCGGTTGTCCACGGAAACTCAATAAAGATCGTCATAGGCATCAGTTACCTTCTTTGGAATAAACCGGAGGAAGTGTCCGTCTAAACGAAAGTAGAAACGCCAACCGCGTGGAGGAATGCCCATTTCCTCGCACAACGCGTTTCGTACATAACTCGTTATCAAACGAACATCTTCTTCCGTTGATTTCGGTCTAAACGACCTGATTATCGTGGTCACACAATGAGTATCCCATAAACCGGTCTCTGTAAAGTTCGGAATGAGATACTCAAGTAATGACAGAATCACGTACTTCAGTTGTTCCGCATCTGTACCAGAATACGACGACAACCTATCGTCCGCGAGTATGCGTTGGTACGCTTTATACGTCACGTGTTCGAGTAGGGTAATTCGGATCGTATCTTTTTTCTGGGAAACAGTTGCGGTAGTGGACAAATCGGATATCTTCTCCAACACGAAGCTCCATCATTGCAATCTGACCGCGTGGTGTTAAGTGGGGTTCTATCTCAACCGTAAGGTAAGGATTAAACGGTTGGTTTACCGCTTCGAACCCTTGCTTTACTAATTGCTCAACCTCACACAACAACACATCGTAACAATCATCAAAAGCCAATCCCAATAGATACGACTTTGGACGTAAAACAGAAACTTCACGCTTTTCGAACCCTACGGGTGTTTCGCCAAACACAGTTTGCTCAATACGTAACCGACGTGTTTGAATCGTTTTCGGTGGATTCATTTTGCCACTGTTCACCAGAAGGTTCGTCAATACAAAAGAATCTGTGTAGTCTTCTAAAAAGTCCGGTAATCGTGTATTAGGCATTCGCGGAATAGAATAAAAAATGTCCTCCAATGCAGTGTGTATCAGTTGTACAGTAACGGCCTGTTTCTCCTTTACGGTCATCCGCAAAGCGGGAGCGTAGGTTGTTTCTTCCACAGCTGCCCAGAAGTTATGATAAACTGTAGCTGGATTGAAGTGTATTTTGACCACGTTTGCACAACTCCGTTTTTATAAGAAAATGGACTGGAATGGTCACGACCTAGAGCGCCGATCATAAACCAAGCGTCCGAACCAAAATATCTTTCTGCTATCTTTAAGCAATCGCTGGGGAGGTTGTGTATCCCAGGATAAATCAGTTCCTGCATCGCTGTTAGAATTTCCTCAGGACGATAGCGAGCTGAATGGCTAGAGTCTGGCAGAAAACCAAAAAGTACGCGCGTCATTAACTTTAAATACTCCTTTAAGGGAACATCACAGAGATAATATCTATACGAAAAAAGTTCGAGTATAGTGCGCACAGGAAGGGCGTGGAGTGTATTTTTTAGTAGTGATGTAGTTACCCATTACCCGATCCTATGAACCGTTTTACAGAGCTAACAGGAGCACACAATGAGTGTCATCGACTACTGTCTGCGGAGAATACGTCGAGAGATTCCAGAACCGATTCTTCGCGCTGCGTTTGTACCCAAAAATCTTCGCTATTACGGCGTTGCGTCTTCCTTAGATAACGAGATTACTGAAAAGGTATTTAAAGAATACCTTATCCCAGAGGTTTCCCGTCTAGGTCAATACACCGAAATCGACCTCCAAGGTTTACCTTTTGAGAACGACACCCAGGATTACTACTCACGTATCTATTACCTGGATGACATTAAAACTGGGGGTAGACCGATACTGGACGTCCACATTGCGGTAACACCAGTAGCAGGACAAGCGTACACCTTACCCCCAGCAGGGTCTTATTTAGACGGGGCAACTTCAGGGGTGCTGGCCTCCACGCAACAAGTGGTGGATAGTCAATCGGCAATGCCGCGTATCTCCTCACCCGAAGTTAAGAAACTTGGACCGAACACCATCAAAATCAAAGACCCTGGGATGTTCGTCTACGCAACTAAGCTTCAAGTTAAGTTTGCAATGTCTGATGACTTAAACGAAATCAAACCGGCCTTCTATCCGGTGGTTGCAGATATGGCACTGTATGCCACTAAACAGGTCATCTACAACAAAATGATTTTCGATATGGATTCAGGTCATCTTGAAAACGGTATGGAATTCGGGGCGTTTAAAAACGTTATCGAAGGCTATTCCGACGCCGGGGAAATGTTCAACGACAACCTACCACGCCTACAGCGTGCGATGGTTCACAACGACGACGCAGGCAACCGTTACAACTACATGTCTGGCGGTCGTTTCAAATCTTAACAAAAAAAGAAAACCTACCCACTACTCCATTCGAGTAGTGGGTCTTATCGTTTTCACTGCAACATATTTTTTAAATGACATGCGGTTCCTGTTGTCCACGCCACACCGTTGCGAATGTTTTCAGGTTGGGCATTCACAAGTCGACGTAAAGAAATGATATTCTCCGCAGGGCCAGCAATCGGTAAACTGTACGGAACCGTCATCTCTGACATATATTGCACGACATCATCGTAACCCTCAGGTACACCCCAGTCGATAACTGAACCTTCAGCAATATCGCTGTAGCGTGTATTTTTGTATTCGTCAGGATGTAATACAAACCCCCACTCTAAAGACGAGATAAGTTTTTTGTCTAACTCGCACCGTAGAGTGATTTTACTCAATGCGTCCGGGTGCACCAAAATCACGTCCAGTGGACGCAGTGTAGTATTCATTTTTCTCTCCCACTATAACTCAATGGACATTAGACAGCTTATTGGTTGCCTGGTACTGGAAACTACAGATTGCATCCAATAACACAGAGAAAGCTTCCATAACGGTAATCTGTTGGTTTATAACAGCATGACTGATTTCGACCATAAACGACTGTACAAACTTTGACGTTGTAGCACAGACTTCGTTTCGGGTAATGTGATAATTCGTCCTGATAACAGGGACATCTTCATGCGTTAAAACAGAAGACACATCTTCAGACTCCATGCTATCAAACCATTCTTTAAAAGCAGGGTATTCAGTAATAATTGGCATTAACATGTAGATGACATGAAACCCCAATCGACTACGAATTGCAACTTCGTTCGGAAAACGCTTTTGTTCTAGTAAACTATAGAAATCGTATTGTGGTTGTTCGTTCACGGTACCACCTCCTATAAATACATACCAGTACCGTAAAAATCAAAAAAAAAGGGGACACGCAGTCCCCAAACACCCTCTATAGCTGATTTATAGTTATACTAATTCGGCAACGTGACGTTCGTGGTAGAGTTCCGCTAACTGTCTCGTTTTAATGCGTAACTCACCTCGGTCGTAGACTAATACCCGACCTGCCCCGTTTGTTCCCAACTCAGTGTAAATCGCTAAACCGTACCGTCTTACAAATTCAATAGCCGGGAACGTAAATTCTTCACCGTCACAACGAAACACCAACATACACCACGGATTAGGGTTTAAGTGCTTACGCTCTTTCCCATCCGCCCACCGTAAACTAAATTCATTCCGATTACGATTTAGTACACGTTCAACGAATCGCTCTACTAACTTACCAGTTGGACCATCTTCAGGCAACGCTTGCCACACAGAGAAATGACGTGATAGAAACGGACGAATAACCGCCGCTTCTTCGAATGAATAACCCATACCCATTAATCCTTCAATCGCATCTAATTTCATTTTATCAGTTCCTAAAAAGTCGAAGTAAACGTTTCACGCGAACGTTCACTAAAATAATATCTATCTCTAAAATTTTGCGATAAAAAAGAATATACCTACCCCCTTTCGGAGGTAGGTACGTTCCCTGGCATCGGCATGAAACTACAGGATTAAACCCTTCAGGGCATGAGAATGGGCATTCTCGAAGGGCGGGCTTTAGCTTTCGGCAGAGCTAAACTGGTTATCGCAGGTTATCGATGGTTTTACCTTCACTGTTCATGATGTAAACCGCATCACCTGGATAGAAAAATTCGTAAGCATCGTCGACATGTAACACGCCGATAGCCTCGTCAACGGAGTGCTTACCGCTACGGAGCTGATTCTGATAGAAGGTATCACCGTCTTCGTTGATCAACTCGCGGACTAATTGGATTTCTTGAGGTGGCATCACATACGTCATTTCACGCTGTGTAAAGCCACAAAACCGGCAATAGAAATTATTGCCAGGAATATAAATTTCGTCGACTGGCGAATTCTTTTCTTCGACGGACGGCATACGCGGGTTAACAATCACCACACGTGGTACATCCTCTGGAATAGGTCGACCGCCGATGACAACGGTCCAATTTGACACATTGTGCAAAAACGGATGCAGGTTGGCTAAGGTGCTTTTCTGTTGCTCTACGGACATATCAGTTAAAGCGGTATAGCTCACCGGTTTCGGTTTTCTCGGCAAATCAATCGCGTTATCAAAACACAATTCATTATCTTCGCCGTTAACAACTTTAAGTGCTTCTTTGTAAACACGGGACATTTTGTCGCCTAAACGTACACGTTCGTGCACAGTGATGACACGGTCGCCGTTAATAATGCGTTTTACTGTAAGCATTTCTGTTGCCTCGTTCTGTTACTACTACTCGTTCTGTTGTACGTCGCTATACCCCGACGTGTGGGTTAATGGGACGCGTTGAACGTCTGTAGAGGCGCAGCAGGCAGTGGCAGCAATGACAGCAAGGGCAGCAATGGTACAAACGCCAACGCGAATAAAAAACGCTACTGTCACTGAACACAGCTTCAGAATACTGACAATAACGCAAAAAAGGGTGTCGCTAACGGGTGTCGAGCCCCAGCCTCGGTGTGTAGCCACGTCACCAGGCATAGCGACAAAGTTCGGTACTGGTCAAACACAGCATGACATGGGACGATGAAGGTTTACAGGTGATCATCGACCAGTACCGTCGAGTTAACACGTAACTCTCAATTCACATTACAGGGTATTCACGTTACACTTAGGGGAAATACCCAATAATTAAATTCTTGGTGGGTGCAGGTGGGAGGTTTTATCCTCCCACCGTACAACCGTTTAGGTGGTCTAACCACCAGGGTCTCACGACCCTAACGTAAGTCCGAACTTAATCGGTAGGTGTTTACACGTTTTTAAGGAGCTTTCTACCCGTGAGCAAGAGCAGAAGTTATCAGAACAACCGACGCTCAGTTGAAGGCTGACGAGTTTGTAACTCTTGTTCGATTGTTCTAATCTGGGTGACCAATGGCAGGATTCGAACCTGCGAAATAGCCGATTATTAGTCGGGTGTTAATTCCTCTAACTTCAATGGTCTAAATCCATCAAAACAGCTTAAGTGATTGCGTTTGTCCGCCGCTGTACAGGTCGTAGCGTTTCGCCACTTCCACCGCAGTGGGGGCGTCCACGCCAGCGCCTAATGCACCCAGGGCATAGTGAGCACCTGAGCCTATCGCATACGGCGGTTCTACAAACACGTAGCTGGCGTATTTGTTGTCTTTGCACTTCGAGGCGTCGATAACGCGCCCGTCTGTCAAAACAGCAAGTACGATAAAATCAATCTGTTCGGGATACGTCGTTTCAAAACGAACCCCACCCCGTTCGATACCGCCGAAACGTTCAAGCGTGAGTTCTTTACGCACGGATTGCAATGCGGCGACATCACCTGCCAAACCAATCGCTTTCACGTCTTCACCCAAAAGTTTCCACGTCGTACCCTCAGGCGGCGTGTGAATCTTACGGTATTGCGTGGCAGCACTACGCTCTTCCACGGTGACTTGACCGTCGCAAGCTAACGTCTTTCCGTCAAAAACAATCGTGGTCATTCTGGCGAACCCCAATCCATGATGAACGTAGCCATGCATTGCTCGGCGTGTTTCATGATAGCTTTGTGCAAGCATCTCTGAACCGCTGAGAACAGGTAAGGCCGATAACACACATGCGGCTCCTTGGGAGACGGAGTGTGAGTAACCAACTGACCATCGGTGAGTTTAACACAAACCGTAACAAGCTCTGTGTTTCGCCAATGGTTCACCGTCACTGTCTCGATGCAGTTTAGCAGCGACGAATCATAACAACCCCAATCCTCGGGTGCCTTTAGCAGCCTACCCAATTCATCGAGTCGGTACGGGACATTCGAACCGATGTTCGGAACGTCTTTGGAATCCATATTAAAATCTCCTGCCGTGGTTTGTGTCACACCAACAGGAAACGCTGTAAAAAATTAATTCAGCTGCGTACCGGCGTTTCTCAACGGGAGTACGCACCCCTCTCGTCTTTGCGAGCCGTCAAGCTAGAGGACATCACACTGCCAGCGCTACCTGGAGCAGGGTTGTTTCGACGCAACGTCGTAATTCGCATTCTGGCCGCACCTCTGGGGACGCATCCCACCGTCGGCTGCCCGCAGGTAAGTTCTACGGACCTCTCGCCAACGTCGCCCCCAGAGGCTGCCACGGTTCACTCGGATTTTCTCATGTCGGCCACGCGTCGCTGATAGCGCGGCTTCCCCCAAACTTCGTAAGTCGCGGGAACGGTACCGAGCACCTGAATTCGTGGGGTTTACCAACCCCTGAGGTTTTTATCCGAAGTCACGGAAACCCCATAGTAAAACAAATCGCCAGTGTTAGGCCGAACGTTTTGTTTTTCCCAGCACACGGTGAACTCAAATCCATGCACTTGAAAAAACACCCCTGGCCAATAACCAACCAGGGGGTTCGAGCTCTGCTGAATCATCGCAGACAGTAATCGTGTTGAGCTGTGAGCAGTAATACCTGAACTCCGAAAAATCTTCGTGGTTGTAAATCAACCCCACGCAAATCCTCCGAACATACCATAGGGTTTTAACGTTCGGAAAAGGGGAATGGGGGTTTACCCCTTGGGTCAGGTGTTCAGGATCTCCCCCGGAAGGGTACACCACCACCCGATCCCCCAGGTGGGGATTTTACCCCGGCGAATTACCCCGGGTACGATTTTCGGTTTTTCCGGAAAATACCGCTCACCGATCCCCACCCCCTCGCTGGGGGTCAGGGCGAGATCAGATCTCATAATAAGGATCGCGCGCGTTTTATATATATTTATATATAATATATATTATATATAATAATTATATTATTAATATATTTATTTAATATATTTATATTTATTAAAATAAATATATATTAAAATATATAATTAAATAATACCTAAAGGTATTATTATTTTGATCCTAAAGGAATAATATATTTATAAATAAATATATTATACTATACGTGTGCGCACGCACACGCGTATAAGGAAGAGATCTTGAGATCAGGTTTTTGAGAGAGTTAAATTTTTAAGATCGATCCGAGAGACTTGAGGTCTCTCGAGAGTATTTAAAAACCAAGCAAGATAACTACTCAACTTGAATCTTCAGCGTGTGAAGATTCAAAACGTTGATCCAGTCACTTGATCCGTTAGTACGCGAAGCGTGAATGTTTTTTTTTGATCGGCGCGGCGGCTGGCCGTCGGGTGGCAGGGTCGGGTCTCCCCCGCCCTCGGCAATGGGTCATACGCTTTCTCAATCGCTCCACAACGCGCTAAACGGGGTCAGGTAACCCAAGTGTACTGGGTAGGGGTAAAAACTGCGTTAAAATCGTTTCTAGAGCGTTTTACGAAATCCGGTTAAAAAATCACCAACCGGATAGGGTTTCGAGAAACAACTCAGCAGTCGGTTTTGGGGTTTGTTGCGGTTTGGGGTAAAATAAATTCTTTGACAGGGAATAAAACCCCGTCAAATTCTTCCTGAGAAGCTCTCTAACGAGAAAAACTGGCCCAGGGTATACGAACGTACCACCTCGACCTAAAAATGCGTTAGAATCGCTCTGAGGAGGTCGAAGGTTTTTTTTTGCCAAAAAAAAATAAAAAAAAAACAGGTGGCCGAAGCCACCCGATAATTTTTTACAGACTGACCTGTTCTTTCTGAGGGTAGTGCAGTTTTACGTCCAACAGGCTGTAGCCCGTGGCGTAGAAAATCTGACTCCCCACTGAAGCCACAAAGCCCTCAGGGTCAATCACCTCAACGGAGAAATCCGATTCGAAAAGCCAGGTTTCTTGCTTACCGTCTCGTTCGAATACCGCTGCATAACGACCGTACTCCGCACCCCGTCGGAAGCGGAAAAGCGTTAACCCTGTTTCACGTTCGTAACCGGAAATCACACCCTCTTCCTCGAAAATCTCGGCACGGTTACAGCGGGTGACGGTCAACAACGCCGGTCGTTGGGTTGGAATGGTTTTGAACGGGGAAGGCCCTTCGTATGTCGTTGAGACCCAGTCTCCCATGTTGTCCAGCGCTAACGCTCGGTAAGCGATAGGGGACTTGTAATTACACAACCGATTCCCTTCCGTGTACATCGTGTATTCGATACGTAACGTCGTACCGACGATGTCGTCCAGGGAAAGTTTGTAGTGCTCTAACTGTGCCTGGATACGTCGTGAGAGTATCGTGCACAGGAAGGTATGCCCTTCGGAAGAACGACAAACGATTCCGTAATCCGTTACGGCCAGAAGCGTCGCATCGGTTTTACGGACAGGTTCTAATCGGAATGTGTGTTCACCCGTTTCGATGATAAACTGGGAAACGGCTTGGTTACGGGATTTGACTTTAATCATGTCAAACACGTCACCGGCTTTTACGATTAACGGCTCAACAACGTTCACCTGGAACGGTAAGGGTTTCGTGGGATACTGGCCTAGTGTGGTAATCGTTACCGAACTGAGTTCGGGGTCTGATGCGTCAGGGTCACTAGACAGCCAGTACGTTAACCACTTAGACAGCGTTTGTGGGATAACACGGGTGGTGTAAAATAACACTTCACCTTGTAACCCCGCTTCCGCCAGCTCTCGTGCTAAGAACGAGTTGACGGCGTCGTAGGTACCGTTACGCAGGATGTCCATCCCACCGACTCTGACCAGGTCACAAATTACGCCGTGAGGAAGCACCCACATCTTGACTTGCTGTTCGCGGTCGATGGTACCTTCACGCAACATCTTGTGCCAAGAGGGTTTGCGCAGATAATTTCTCATGGTAAAAACTCCTTTAGGTAATAAGACTCTCACTAGGATAATATCTATCCGTAATAATTTCGAGGTTCACTGATGGCTGAACTGGTTTATGATTTTACCTCCGGTTGTTATCAAACCACCGGAACCCGCGTTGCTCAGGAATCGTTCGGTCACGACCCGTACTTCGACAACGCGGAAACCTCACCGGGTTTGTACTACGACTACGGTTTTGGTGGCTACGTACCGATGGGATTCTCCGTCGCCCACGAAGCCCGTCACGACGACCGTTTACGTAAAGCGTTTGACAGCGTGTTTAACAAACTCGTGATTGACCGCAAGCTGGCGTCTAAGCTGCGTCACTACGTAAGCGGGATACTCTCTCGTGAGGGCAACGTGGAGTGGTTAGGGTCGAACCTCCTCGGTGTCCACAGCATTCGTTTTTTCGATTCTGACCGTAACCGTCTGTTCGATGAGGTGATTAACATCGACGAAGATTATCTGTCAGAGCTGATTAAAGAGTCACATTCCATCAATACCGATTGGCAGGTAGCGGGTGATACGTATAACCTGACCATCGTGTATTTACTGCACCTGATGATTCCGAAGTTCGGTGACAAAGAGATTCTCGCTGCGGCTATCGACCTGGTGACGATTCTTCAGTTCAAATTTTACTCCAGTATTTACTACCACTTCTTCCCGAAACCGGTAGACTTACCTGCCGCTGAAGCCGCGTACTCGATGCTGTCGATGAAATTCGATATTCGTCGTTTAGGGAACTGGGGGTTGCACATGGCAGAACGTGCAACGTATTTCTGCTCCCCGGAATACCCTAACTACGATGCGGTAAAACGGTTTGATGCACCGGATATGGTTCTGCGTTATATCACTGACTTGAATACCCGTACGAAACAAACCGTGAAAGACTACTACGCGGTGCTTGACCGTGTACGCCGTGAGAATGCTCGTGTGGTCAGCCAGTCTGCGCGTGTGGAGTTAGACGGTCAGTCAGTGATTCGTGACAAAGTTGGTGCGTTGGAAATCGCAAAACAGAACCTGTTTGATGCGTCTTACGATATCAACAATTTGTACAAAGAAGAGTTGGCGCGTGTGGTGCTGGAGATGGTACCGAAAGCGTCACCTGCGGCACTGAAAACATTGCTGACGTATATCGCAGGACTCCCCATCGGGAAGAAACGCGATGAGGTTAACAGCATCATGGAAGACACGTTGTCCCACGCTTTTGACGAAATCGTTACCAACCGAATTAACTTCAACGATGCGGTCACGGTATTACAGCGTATGCGTGCGTTGTACCAGGCGTCGAAATCGCCTAACCCGTATGTGTTGTCGTTGCGTTCTCGTATTGAGAAACTGGCCGCGAAAGAGACCCACATTCGTCACGAGTCTGCGTTAGCTGCACTGCGTAATGCGCTGCTGCTTTACTTCCTGATTCGTTCGTTACAGAAATAAAAAAGAGTTAGCCTGAGACCCCGGTGGGTCTCAGGCTAGTTTATTTTAAAGGGTTTCAATGGGCCCCGGATACCGCTAATAAGTGGATAGTGTACACCAAGTTTAGAGCGTAGGTCGTTGATGTCCCTGCCACCATTAATCCGAATACTGCTACCGCCTGCGCATACCGCGTCGTACGAAGACACACACCGTGCGATGCACCGTATCGTTCTATCGATTGGTAACTGTGTCTAATCATTTTGTACGTCGCGATCCACGAAAAGAACACGAGCAAATAGTAAATTGGAGCCATCACTTCATCCTCTGGCGTTGGAGAAGCTCTCTCAAGCTTTCCATTGACGCCACGTTTTGTGTATCAGTGTTAAGTTGAGAGATGAGGGCCTGAAGTCGGTTACGAGCGGCCATTGCTTGAACCGGGTCGAGTAACCCGTGGGTCGTTCTCACTAACTGCTCAATTTCCCCCATCAGTTTTTGCTGTCGCGCTTCTTCCTCGAGCTGTAACTCTTCGTCCACCCCTTCCCGGTTTTCAGCCAAGTTACGATTACGCATCATCAATCGGCTGTTGTTGATCTCGTAATGTCCTAAGTTATTCCCAAGTAGCAATAACCACATCGCAAGTAACCAAGAAATCACAAGGTCATCGTGACCGGATGCTTTGTGGTCGATACGACCATTTTTCTCCACGAGGTTAAGAATTTGGTCGATGAGTTCTCCGCAACGGAGTTTATCGGCAGACAAGCGCAACGCGGTGGTGAATACCTCACCGTACAGTTTACGACGTTTCTCCTGGTCGGTTGAGAACCCGATGTATTTGCGGAATTTATTCCAGAATTTCTCTGCGCTCCCCACTGGGCCACGGTGATACTCTTTGTAGAGATCGTCCGTACGCGAGTAGTCCTGGGTGATTCGCACAAACAAACGACGGTGTAAATCAGGCACCCGTGACTGCAATTGCAGGATAACCGCATCTGCAACGGATGAGCCCGTTGAACGTCGTTCCAGGATTAGTACCGTGTTCGGATATCGCACCATAAAATCCGCCAAATGGATCGCGAACGAAATAACGTTGGATTCGTTAACGGTAAGCTTACCGGCGTACTCGGCCGTGACTGAGTTGACGATGGACATAGCGATCGCATCTCGACCTACGGCTTCGGAGGTATCCAAACCGATGACATGACGATCTTTGAGTTTCATCATCATCTCTTCTTCGGTGTAGTACCAGTCGGTAACGTAGTTTTGTGGTGAGATATCTTTGAACACTGCACGCATTCGTGAAGCATTCATACGATCTGCATCTTCCGCTGAGAACGGCTTGTTCAGGCCACCGGTCGTCCATTCGCCACCGAAGTCACGACGGATCTGGTCAGGAGTACCTTTGGCGTTCGCAATCATTGCCGCTAACTGTTCATCGGTGGTCCCGAGCTGACGGTGGTTGTACTTCACGTAGAACATGATACGTGGCACTTCTGCCGTGGAGTTAGAACGGATGATGTCAATGAGCTGTTTACGGGTTGGAATGTCGATATAGCGCTCATCCCACATAATCCCTGACGTCATCAGCTCGTACATGTACTTGCCTTCTTCCGTCGCTAAGTCACCAGGGGTTGTTGCGAATACGTTACCGTAAGGAACACCTTCCGCTTCGTTAATACGACGTGCCGCTGTACCGGATGCCAGTGCTGCCGGTAGAATGTGGTGTACGTTTTTGGTAAAGGGGCCTTCGTCCGAGAACAGACGACCGGCGGTAAGTCCACGACCGATACCGTTAGCGGATTCTGGGTCGTTTTGACCGATACCGGTAATCAGTTTGTTACCCTGGGCTAAACACGCAAAGGTTTCTCGGTTATCTGGGTCATCAGGGTGGTGTGGCCAGAGGTAACTCGGTAAACCGTTACGAAGTTGTTTGAGTTTGTTGATAGTTTCTTCACGCAGTGCCGGGCCTTTTGTGATAAGAATGGTTCGGGAGTTTTCTAAGAAACGAATCAACCACAGCAGTAAACCACTCATCCCGACGGTTTTACCGTGCTGACGTAAGAACTCGACAGCAACGTCGATGTTGTTAAAGAAAATCCAGTACATCGAGAAGTTACCACGGTCGATACGGAACGGGGAACCGTACTTCATACCGTCCGCAGGTACCCTGACACATTCCCTGAACCAGTACCACGGGTTCTCAGCACATTCGATGGCGATGTATGCCTTCATCTGTTCTGAAAGGTTTTCATCGAACGGGTCTACGCCCTGCAACAGTGGGTTATGTAATGCCAGGTGAATATACCAGTGTTTTACACCCAGTTTTTTCAGTAAGTTAGCAAACTTGATAAAGGATTTGTTTGTTGTTTTATCGTCAACAATAGCGCCTGGATAATAACGCCAGTCCGATTCACGTAGTATCATACAGACTCCTAACCTCCTACCCTTGCGGGTAGGAGGTCTTTTATTTTTATTCGATGTGATGCGCAAGCATCGGTGACGCTGCAAGGTTAAGCGTATCGGTTGGAGTACGACGAATCCAACGGATCACCAACGGTGCGTCTAACGGGACGCGGTAATCGATAACTTTCTTATCTAACCACTCGTCCACGCTGTAGGTGTAAACTTTACCCCCAACGTGAATTTCGAAATGGGTAGGTTCAGGCGGTTCCGATTCGTTACGGCGATCGTACAACGGATAAATCGGTTCGTACAGCAGTTTAAGCCACTCTGCTTTCGAGCTGACTTTGTTGCTGACGTCGATTTCCGAGTAGTTAACGTTGGAGTATTTGAACTCCGCCCATACGTTCTCACCGTATTTCTCACCGTCAGGCAGATACTCCAGAATGAAGTTGGTGTTCAGTTCGTTACCTGGATTTACCAGCGTAATCGCAAACGACTGCGACTGGATAAACGCACGGAACTTGCTGTCTACCTTGCTGATGTCAACCTGAACGTTTAGACGCTGTTTCACACCCATCAGTAGCGGGTCAAACGTGGTACCTGTCGTGTAGTTGACGTGTGCTGTTGCATCGTAAACCTTACCACGCGTCAGGTTATACAACAGGAAGTCCAGACGATAACCACGGGTAGCATCCAACCATCTCGGTACCACAAACAGTTTCATGGAGTAAGCCCCATCAACCTGTTCGGTGACAGCGGTGTAGTTCTTCACGATGGTGTCACCAACGATATCCGTACCACCGTAAGTTTCCCCTTTCGAGAGCTTGTAACTCAATACGCAAGGGAGACTGTTACCGGCGTTAGACGCGATGTAGAAGGTGTCGTGTGAACCGGCGTTACGTAAGCCGTTGAATTTCACACGCGCCTGGTCTATCGGTAAACGTTTGGTACCGTCACTGTAAATCACATCACACCATAACGGAATAGAGTCGATTGGCATGTTGATAGGCAGCGTCAGCGTCGTACCGTCGTTGTCGACCAAGAACGGAGAAACCAGTCTAATACCCAATACCGTACGGACCGGTGTTTCCTGGGCCATCACCAGGTTGGTTTTGATGATGTGGGCATGACCGATTTGTACTACGTTACCTACGTCCGAGTACACGGCAAACATACATGCTTCACCGTTTTCAACGTCGGCTAAGCACGCACCAGGTAGCGTTTGTTTAACAACACGTTCAGCGCCTTCTACCGAGATGGTCTGTACGGGCAGATACGTGTATTTCAGTTTACCGTCTTTGTAAAACCCTGACAGGATTTCTGCGTGGTCATCGACGGTACTGCCACGGAAGACACGTACACCGTCCACGTCAGGTCCTTCAAACGTCAACGCGTTATCCAAGACCATCGTTGCAGGCAGTTTTGAACTGTCCACGTAGACACGATATTTGTCGCTTCGTAGCGGGTAGTGACCGTTCAGACGCCCGTCCTGGTTGGCAACACCCACCCCACCCCACGGTTCAGTTTCCCACGAGGGTTTCGCGTAGTTAACGCTTACGACGATATCAAAACCAGAGGTGATATCGTTAACGATCAGATCTTTCGGGTTCGGTACGTAACCGGTAGGTCGTTCCGCCGCGTAAAGCTCCTCAGGACGCCATACACGGAAACCGCGATCCTTGTTGATAATGTCAGTTGTTAAGGCCATGATTAACCCTTGATTTTCAGATACTGGTTCAGCTGAACTTCACCGTTCAGGTACCGTTCGTTTACGCGGTCTAAGAACGCAAAACCGAGTTCGTTGATTTCCACCGTCTCGTATTTGACATGTGGGTGGAGTTTGACGAACGCTTTATCGTAACCGATATACGCCGGGTCGAAGGGAAGCAGATCTTTGTAACGTTCCATGATCTCATCCAACTGGGTTGTTGAGATACGGTAGTCAGGATCGTCTTCTCGCAGGATTAAAATACCGTTCAGGTAATCCCACATGATTTTGTTCAGCGTCGGCGAATACAGGTGGTATAAGTGCGGTAGCGGTACCGGGTTTTCAGGCGGTGGTGTTGGGAACCAGTGCGTCATGTAATTCTCAACACGCGTGTCCAGGTCTCGGGCAACGTCACGCAGTTCGTAGGTGTCACCGGTGACCATCGTCCGTAACGGAATGGTCGGGTCGTCAACCGAGTACGGGTACCCGTCGTCAACGATATTGACCCCAACGGTGTTGTCCTCACGGAACACCACTTCATCGCGCAGCAGTAAAGAACCGCCAGCCACAACACGAATGACTTTGTCATCGCGACAATCGAATTGGCTGTTGTTAGACAGTAGGCCGCTGGAGACAAACCCGTGTTTCGGTATACGCAGCGTACCCGTTACTCCACGACAGCGTACGGCGATGTGGTTGTCTTCATCGTCGCTTACCCAGGACTTACACACCACCACGATTTCAGGCCAAATAACGTGATAGTCGATACCGTGTACCAGCGGGTGGCCGTTTAACCACACCTCAACGGTTTCCATCGGAATCCACAGCGTACGCTGGTTCCCTTCCTGGTTACGCGCCATAATAGGGATGCGGATTTCCCCTTCCCGTACTGCAAAGGTGGTTTCGAAGAACAGATGACGGTCGTCGTAAATCACCGTTGGATGACGCCGCGTTCTGTCTACCGACCAGGTAATCTTGTTCCCGTCCCGTTCGTAGTCCGTCCCTTCCACCGCTTCGATGTACTCGTCACGAGGAATATCGTCAATGACTTTACGTAGCCAGAGGTTAACGTTTTCCCCTTCGTTAATCACGAAGTCGTCAGCGTTATCGACGATTGTCACCGCGTCGTCTTTTGCCCCCGCAATCGCTTCGATAATGCGTGCGTTGGGATTACGAGCCTGGTAAACATCATAGCCCGTGTTTTGATGCGCTTCTAACAGCAAACCGTCTCCGTCGTATTCGTATACGGTGGAGTTAACCGCCAGTAACGCAGGGAGCGTTGCACGATAACCGCCTTCGGTTAGAGTCAAGCGTTGTGGCGTATCGGCCGCGTAGCGTGTAACGGCGTTGTAACCGTAAGCGTCGGTACACAAGTCACGATTAATGTTTTCCAGCTTCGCCGCAGCCAGACGGTTAAACGCAGCCTGCTCTAAGTTAGCCGCTTGCCACTCCGTTACGTTGGCGTTAGCGCCAATCATCGCGTCGATAATCAGTTCGTCAGTGAGGCGATACAAATCGTGGACGTGGGACGAGTTATACAGCGGCGTAATGTCCAGATAGTCATCACGAATAATGAGACGAATGACCAATTCATCTAGGTCGGTGATAGACTCGTTAAAGACGTTACGGTATTTCGCAATGCGTTCAGTCGGGATAGCCAAATCGTTCCACGTTAACTGACGCATCGCCTGGTGACGATGGCGGTGGTAGTAACGACCGCGACCTTTCCAGAACAGCTGAATTTCAGCGTCGTTGTTGAAAATCCAAATTCCGTCTTTTTTCGGAATGTGGAGCAAATACTTACGCTTGCTGTCGAGCGTAGACATAAACGTCGGTAAGTCACCACAACGGAATTCAACGATACGGCGCACACGACCGTCAACACGAATGTCGATGTCGTCCCAGACTTTAATGTCTTGCGTTTTCGGCGACTCGATTAATTCACCGTTTAACCAGAACTCAACGTAACCTTTATTCTGTTGCTTAAGTAGGTTATAGCGATCGACGACTCTTTGAACCTGTTCGCGGTTAGGCGGTGAGTAATACTCAACGGTGGTTGGGTTAATGTACGGCGCGTTTTCACCCCCACTGTAACCCGGATAAATTCGCAGGTAACAGGTGTCTTCTTCTAACCAGCTATAGCGATCGGATTGTGGGATAGCCATGTAAACCATCCCAGAGCTGGTGCGGTAAAAGTAAACGTATTCAGAGGGGATCGTAACCCCGTTTTCGTTGTAGACCAACATCCAGGTACTGAAGCCGTTCACACACGTTGAAAGTTTCTTCCAACGGTTTAGGGGAATGGCTAAGTTCCCCCAGTTTACGTGAAGTTTATCAATAACGAATGCGTGCCACCAGGTATTTTCTTTCGGTAGCGCTACCGGTGTCCGACCGTGTTTGAAAAAGCCGATCGCCCCGGTCTTGGGTGAAAGACGGAAGGGTGCAATGTTCAACACCCCGTCGAGATATGGACGCTGCCACGCTTTTTGGATGGCGTGGGCGACCAGCCAGTTCTCCATAGTGGACCTCTTACTGGATATTTAAGGGTTTGGTATTCTGGTTCAGTAATGTATCGTAAGCGATAGTAAACGCATCTTTACGTTTTGCTACGTCACATTTCTTAATCAGCCCACCCAAACGTGAACGGTTGAACACCGAGTTTTCTAAACAGGTGCGGACAATCACAAACAGTGACGGTGGATATTCGATGGCGCTGGTCACCAACTGACGGTCGTAGCTGATGTAGCTGCCTAAGCTGGTAGCAAGCATTGACTGAAGACTAACCACGCTCAGTTCATTAAGACGTGGGATACCTGCTGCTTTAACCATCTCAACGAATTCACCGATATTACGTGGGAACAGAAACTCGGTATTGCCGGTGACGGTTTCGAAGAACTGGGGCGAGAGTCGCAGTTCACGTTCCAACTGCTGCTGCATACGCAGCATTTTTACTTCATCTTCGAAGTTGTTATAGAACTGTCCTACGGAAAACAGCGCTGCGAGTGCCTTGACTTGACCGCTTTGATATGGAGCAAGTGCATAGGTGTGTTCAATCGCATCGCTAATCCACCTGCTGAAGATCTCATGGTGATAAGACATTCGGGCCATCAACGCACCGAGCTTATCATTGTTCCGTTTCCACACTAATTCCCAACGTGCTTCGTCCAGACGTAATTGGTGCTCAATGGGGTTACGAATTTTTAACTCGCCGTTTTTATCGAGCGTTGTAAAAGTTCGTGCGTCAACGTACACGTCATCACCAATGACGATAGGTAACGGGAACGGTTTTACATCGGCTGTTTCGATAACGTAATGGACTTCCTCAGACTGAGCAACAGTTTGGTTAACCTTACGAGCCAATTCCAAGTCCGCGTGTAAGCGGGTAAAGTCTATGGTATTAAAGGGAGTGCCGTTGTAAGCGTTTTTGAGTGCCATGAGTATGATACCTTAGTATGACCCTTTTTCAAGGTCTTAAAGACTGAATATGGAGACGTTCCATGAGTTTTATTCCACGAAACGGCGCGCCGTTGAATAACAAGCAGGGGTGGCAGGACAACTCTGTCCCTGAGCTTGTTCGGACCCCCACGGGTGATCCGATTCATAAGCCGCTGATCTTCACCTTTGCTTCACGCGGGGTAGACGACGAGGCGTTCCCGTTATCCGGGGATAATGCATTGTCTCTGCTTGGTCGCGATCTGTTCGACCTGCGTGGCGATTACGCGACGTTTAACACACCTTTCCAGGCGATGTTCAACGCTAACGGTAACGATTGCATGTATCAGCGCCTGGTACCGGATGATGCGAAAACCGCAGCTATCCGTCTGGTTGCTGACGTACTGGAAACGAAAGTTCCCGCTTATGAGCGTGAGAACGGCGTGATTCAGTACGACGTAAGCGGTAAGCCGAAAGTCAAAGAACAGGTAGACGGTCTGAAAATCGTCTTCCGACTGTCCGTCATCGATGATGTCAGCAACGTAAAAGCGGGCACCGTCACCGAAGGTACGATGACTGATACCGAGACTCAGGCGAAATCAAAACTCTATCCGATTTTTGATATCAAAGGCCCGTACGCGGGTGCTGATGTCAACGGATTTGGTTTCAAACTGGTTCCGCTGAACGAAAAATCCAGCCCGTCTATTGCGTCTGCTTATCAGACGAATGTAGGCGGACGTATGTACGCACTGCAATGGTTCGAGACCTTAGCAGGGGTAACATCACCGGTGATTTGGAAGACCCTCAAAGGTCTTAGCAGCATCAATGTTAGCTTCAAGCCCGATGCATACTATCAGCCGATGAGCACCCAGCTGGACTTCGAAGTCGTCGTTCCAGATGCGTATCGTCAGACGATGCCGGATATCGGTGGTCTGCCGGATTACGGCCCGTTCGAAGAGTTTTACATCTACCGTGAAAACCTGGAAACGGTGCTGAAACTGGCCCAATCTAAGATTCAAAACGCAAAACCGGCAATTACCGATCCGTATATGGTCGATATTTTCGGTGGCGTTGACTTAACCGGTCAGCTCTACGACGGTTTACAAGTTAACCCGTCTGAAGAAGTAGGTAAAATTGTTTTCTCTGCTTCGAATATCCACTACCTGCAAGGCGGTAGTAACGGGACCATGAACAACGATGTTTACGACGAACTGGTTCGCCGTGAAATGTCTCTGTTCCCGGACGGTGGTAAAGTCCGCTACGATAACGAACTGAAATACTCTCTGGGTTGCTTCTGGGATTCCGGCTTCAGCATGGATACCAAGAAAGCCCTGACGAACTTCATCGGTCGTTCTCGTAACACGTTCCTGACTCTTTGCACCCACGTTTACAACCAAGGTCGTAACGATCTGCAAACGGAAGAGAACGTGAAGACAGCGCTGATCGAAATGATCACGTCTGTACCTGAATCGTCTTATTACGGTACCCCAGCGTGCCGTGGGATGATTTGTGGTCAGGATGCCTACATCCGTAACTCCTCTTACAAGAAACCGGTTCCGATGTGTTACAGCATCGCGAACTTCTTCTCGAAGTATCTGGGTTCCGGTGAAGGTCGCGCTAAACCTGCTTATCGCTTCAGCCGTGGTGAAGAGACGATTATCGAAGATCTGTACGATCTGAGTATGCCGTGGAAAGGTAACGAGATTTACGCATCCGACTGGGATGTGTCTCTGGTTACTGCACGTTCCCGCGACTACTATCGTTTGTTCATCCCAGCACTTCAGTCCATCTATAGCGAAGAACGTTCAGTGCTGAATAACGCACTGTTTAACTTCATCATGACCTACGTTTATCGTGTCAGTGATCAAGTTTGGGCAGATATGTCCGGTGAGAGCCGTATGACGGACGACGAACGCGCGAAAATGATTGAGAACAAAATCACCGAGCGTTTGGAAGGTCGCCTGGATAGTATTGCCAACATTACTCCGAGTGCGTACATGACAGCGGATGACAAAGCTAACGGCTATTCCATCACGCTGGACATTAAAGCTGAAGGCGGTGTACTGTTGACGCAGTTCAACACGACGATCAAAGTTTATCGTCGCGACAGTACGGAGAGCTAATAGATGTCCATCAAAGAACGCATGATTTTACCTGACCAGGGCTTGCATGTTGACGGTGGTCAGTACGACATGGTCAACCCGTTCAGCTCGGGTCAAAACGGTCCGGTCGGGCAGGTTGGTAAGTTTGTTACCAACGCCCACCGTCTGCGTCGTAACGTAATCGCCCGTGTGATGGAATTCCCTCGCTGGGTTGATTACATGCCGAACCCACAATTGTGGCGTCAGGCAATCAAATCGTTTATCGAGGTTCACACCACGATTACCGGTTTGGATAAATCCCTGAGTGCTGAGTATGTGCAGACCCAACAGGGTCGTAACAACCGCGTCCAGTATGAAGCTGGTCTGGTAACGGAAGCTCTGTCTTCTGTTACACACACTACCCCGGATAAACTGGGTAAAGTGTATCAGAACATGCTCTGGGCGTGGCTGGTATACGGTGTTTGTGACCCGCACACAGGCCACCCTGGTCTGGCGGCGATCAACCCGAACGTTCCTGACCACCTGCCGGATATGTATAGCATGACTGTGCTGTACTTCGAACCGGATGCGTATCAGCGTAAACCGCAGAACGCATGGTGGCTGACCAACATGGCTCCTGAGTCTAACGGTCAGGATATCGGTGAACGTGACCCGAACACCGGTCCGCAAACTAACGAACTGTCCATCACCTTTACCTCCCAGCAATGGACAGGTTGGGGTCCGATGCAGGCAGCGCAGAAGGAACTGGAACGTATGAAACTGTACGGTCTGCGTCCTTACGAGCGCAAACTGTGGCTCACTCCGTCTCAACAGACCGACGGTATCAACCCAGACGTCGATGCTACGGCTGGCGGTTATCGTTCTGTGTCCGACGAGCAGATGGCCAAACAGCTTCGTTAAGAAAAAAATAAGTTTACCTACCTCCGTAAAGGAGGTAGGTACTTTTTTTATTTTTCTTCCGTTCCCAGGACTTTCGAAGCAGATGCACGGATGATTAAGTTTTTCATCTGCATCAGCAACAGGAAGGTTGAAATTAAGTCGTAAGTAGTTGGCGGGGTGTTGGTGATATCGTCAGGATACGCGAGTTTCCACAGCGTTAATTCGTTGGAACCCTCACCTTTTTCGTTACGTACGATTTCGTTGTCATGTAACGAAACCAGTTCACGTTCAAGAGAATCGATAACGTCCTTACCGAATTCAATTAACAGTAACTGTTTGAAACGAATAACAAAACCGGCGATAACGTTACCTGAAGATGTTGATCTGATTTCAGTCAGGAAACGTTGGTACCCGTTGATGGTGTGGGGGATGGTTTCAGCAGGCCAGCCTGCAATGTGTGGGAACGCATCTTCCAACACAGATTTCATTGACAGCGTAAAGACTTCGCCGATTTGGTTTAGGCGATTAATAACCTCAGTACGCGTCATGACGTTAGGTAACGGTTTTACGTCGTCGACAATCTGATGTCCTGGCGTAACAGGCCCACCAAAAAGGTTGGGATTTGACATTTTATATCTCCTGAGATCAAAAAAAATAAGGCGGTCATAAAACCGCCTTAACTTTTATTTTCTCCGTCGATGTGACAGATACACCAAACCGTCAATCGGTTTAGGTAACCCTAACGTTCTGGAGAGTGGATTCTGCCAGGCCGTAGGGTTAATCGGTGTAGGAGGGATATAGGTATGTTTTACCTTCCCTCCGAGTATCGCAACCTTATTCGTCGTCTTCGTCATCGGAAGCCATCATGTCCGCAGCGAATTGCTTACGAAGTTTGCCTTCCAGCGCTTTAGACTTCGGCACACCGTAACCGAAACCGATGGATGCAGCCCATTCTTTCTGGCTGATGGTGTCCCCGGTCGGGCGAGAGAACACCGTGGAGAACGATGCGTTACCGATATCGGTGGTGATGTTCATCGCGGCCAGCTCAGCATCGGCTTTCGCTTTTTCCACAATCAGACCAGAAGCGACTTTCCCGTACACTTCCAGGAAGTTGGCATCATGTTGACGAACCGCATCGGCGTCTTTCAGCGTTAAGCGATAGTCGGTATCGTTAACTTTGATAACCGGCAGCGTTTCTTCATAAATTTTTACCATCGGGTCAGCGTTGACCACCAGGTCGTCGTTCATGGTCATTGCCGGAGTTTCCAGTGCATCGATCATTGCAGCCAGGTCTTTGATAGAAGTTACTTTAGCCATTAGTTTTATTCCTTCAGGTTATTACTGGTTATGGATACGACTTTCTAAGTCGTTGGTGATTTCAAAAGTAAAGTGCTCGAGGCTGAGCATCTCTACGTACTCTTGACGTTCCAGAATCTCTTTTGCGAAGAGTTTCTCGTACCACTCTGGAACGCGAGATTTGCCATTACGACCGAACTTTTCTTGTACGTGACGTATCGCATGGAACTTCGAATCGGTAATGGATTTTCCATGGTCACGTGCGTATAAGTAAGAGCGGTACATGTAATTTTTCACTTCATCGATAGAAGGGATACCACGATCCGCAGCCGCGACAATTTCGGATACGATAGAGTTGTACCCGCCTTTGTGTGAACTGCGATGTTCTAGTACCGCGTAAGCTATCTCGGTAACGTCATCACAGGTAAGCTTAAAGCGACGTTTTAGAATCGGCGCAGAATCCAGAACGTAGTTGAAGGCTTTGATGTGATGGGAAGCACGATCGGCTTTAGTTGAGAAGATGTCATGTGCTGCCACAGCGACCAGGATATTTTTAAGGTGCTTAGACTCACCCAGCAGATAAGCAATGCGGATGGCATTAGACTTCACTGACTGGATGTGGTCGATACGGTGGGCGCTGTCTGTGTAGCGATAGAAATCGCGGAATTGCGCAATGACTTGTTCCCAGAATTTGTTAATTTCGATAGCTTCCATTTATAAACCTTACATGTCGATTAGGAGAATGTGAACTGACAGCGGATTAACATCAGACGTAAGTCGTGCCAACTGTCAGGTTGTTGAATGATGTTCCGATAGAGCAGATGGTCAGAACTCACCGCTCGGGCAAGTTCTTGTACCATATCCGCTAACGTCGGTGCCTTTAACCGATGCGCTTTACGCCACGTAGGAGACATCATACGGACATAAAACGCATCAGCTGGTTCTAGGGTATTACTTTCCTCTTTAAGCGTCTCTAAACGCGTCTCCTCACGTTTTACGTGATTGCTCAACGCTTGTGGGTCTTTGACGAAGGTATAGAATCTGTCGTCACGTCGTAGGCTGCACAACAACCACAGCGTGAACGGGTCACGACAGACCTCGATAAGTTCTTTTGACCATTCCATTTTATCTTTCCAGATTTACCTGCGTACGGTTAGCGACGAATTTGTTAACGCGTTTTGTGGCGAGTTGAAGATCGTCCATTAAGACTTTGCGTTCTTCGTCAGTAAAGAGGTACCAGATGTCTTTGTCGAACTTAAAAATCATAAACAGACATCCAACTGATACGGCGATGTTTTCGGACAGTTGATTTTTCTTACGCCATTCCTCATCGCGAACGATACGTACAAAAGGTTCGATTAACTCATCTGGACATTCTTTGTTCAGTAGTCTGTCACGTTGCTCGCACAGATAAGTTTCATCTGTAATTAATCGTTCCAGACTTTCTGGGCGCGTGATAGCACGAGTAGAAATCATTAATACAACAAACGGGTCTTTGAATAATTCGTTTTTCATCTTTAATACTCCTTTAGGTTAACAAGTCGAATAGCGTGTAATTCTACAACGCTCACCTAAGTAAAATATATCTGAGATATTTTTCAATAGGGGCTAAAAATAAGTAGGGTAGTCTATCCAATGGATAGACTACCCGAGAGGTTTTACTGCACGCACAAAATTTGACCTGAGTATTCTAAGGGACTTTCTGCAAACGCCCTGATTTGTCGGCAAATCGCATCGACCTCAGGTTCGTTCGTCCGCGTATAAATTGCGGTCCCGCCCTTTAACACCCACTCACGGCAATTACGACCATAATCGTCCACCAACAATCTTCCCTTCTCCGCGTAGGTCGCTTTCTCCGCAGAGGAAGTCGTCACGATGACTTTATGGCCAGGGATACCGAAGTGTTTTTCGAAGAATAATTTTTTGCTTTCTACAACACGGTCGTGGTCGAAATGATCTTCTGAACCTGACGTTAAAATCGCCCAACATTCTCCCAGACTTTCTACTGTTTCGAGGATTTTAACGGCCTCGGGTATCGGGTCTAGTTTATAAAAAAGATCCGGGTCTTTTAAATAGATTTCCCGCATCAAAGCACGACGATGCAACTCTGGCATTCCGTGAAATTCTTCTATAGTCATTCCTTTAAGGTGGTGTTCCAAAACGTAACCACGCCAGTTTGCGAAAACGCCGTCGCTGTCTAAATTAAACATATTTGGTTATCCTTTGTAATTTTCCTCCGACACAGTAAACGGTAGAAATTGTAAAAAATTAAGACTGCTTAATCGAAAGAATGAACCGACAAGGTTCAGTTAACAAGAGATACGTACGCGTAAAGTCGATTTCGGCCCCGGCTTTACGGACGTCGCAATAAAATTTTGCGATATCTTGTTGTGAAATACCTGCGACAATGTTGTTTACTTTACGTTTGGTGTCGAAACGTTCAGCGAGTATTTCGGAAAGCACCTCCTTTCCTGCACGTCCTTGGACGGCAAAGATCGTCAGCGCTTTCAATTCCTCAGGCGTTAAAGTTTGCAAAGTCGGAGGTATGGCAATGTTAACCACTTTCATGCTTCCCTCACAATCGACAAATTCGGGTTGCAGACCATGAACTGGGCGATTATGGAGTTACAGTGTATTCGTTTAACGCAGCGTCAAAAATACCACGCGAGATTTCTGTCGCGTCACTAACAACAATCAGCGGTTCCCGTTCAGAGATAGCCACCGTGATTTCGTAAAACTTACCTGCCTTTAACAGCTGGTTATTGTTTAAACGAACGTCTTCGTGTAATGCAACAGCGAGTGTGTGTTTATATCCGTTATCTGCTAATCGAACTAGACGCAACTCACCGATAACGGTGGGTTTGATTTCCCAGTTCGATAAACGATGTGGAACAATCCAAACCTCGTTCGCACGGAAAGGTTCACTTGAGAGTTCTACCGATGGCTGAACAACGTCACGCTCATCAAAGGCATGAAGATAGTAACGGTGTCTCAGGTCCTCATAAGGACTCGGTACGAAGTAACGTCGAACGCCGCGCAAACATTTTTCTAAATCGACAGAACAACAAATACGGGGAACCGTTTTGTCTTCGTCGCTGTAAACGCTATGAGGAATCCTGGGCGTAAAGACCGGGATTTTTTTATCGCTGATGTGGAGTGGAGCGGTATCCAGTTTTTTCAACGAAACTTTTTTCGCGGTACGTGGCAACTGTTGCTCCAACCACTTTACCAGCGAAGGTTCGACATTATCAGCCATTTACCACTTCCCGTTCCCTAAGCCCATAACACGCAGGTTGGTGCGTTTGTTGGCAATTGCCAGATACTCCTGAGCCAAAGCACGGACTTCACCGCGACGGGATTCCGTTGCGATAGTTGAAGTGGTGTTTGGATTACGCAGGATGTCTTCCAGCGCCTGAAGCGATACACGGCGGTCCAGCAGGACACGGGTAGATTCCTGAGCCACTTTGCTACCACGCTGAATCGCGGAGTATTTGTTGCAAATCTGAAGCCCATCTTCGATAACCCAGTCGAAGGTGACCAGACGATCCAGACGACGCGTTTTCACCCCACCAACATACCCTTCACGTACGATAGCACGCAGAGAGAAGCAAACGTTTTGATGTGGATTCTCTAACGCTTCTGCCAGATACGGACCACGTTCACGGTTCGGTTTAATCCAGCCCCAGATTTCCATTACCGGCAAACCGTTACAGGTCTGGTCAGTCGGAATAACTTCAACTTCACGAATGTGCATACAGACGTTTTTCGTCTCAATCCATTCGTTACGGTCAATCCACTGCGCTTCGGTCATTCCCGGTTCTGGTGCAGGGTGGTCTTCTTCCCCGAACAGGTTACCGGCTTTTACTTTACGCATGAAAATGTTAGAGCGTTCGAATACGTGCTTAGACTCGTTATAGGCGTAGAAAATCCCTTCCGAGTTAAAAATATTCAGAGCACCCAATAATACGCGGTAATAACCATCCGCGTCTTTCTCCAGAGTAGCTGGAGCATTAACACCGGCTAACGCTACGCAATTGTAACGTAGGGTCAAGTTGTCCATTGTTTTCCCCGAGTGAAAGTAAAAAGGTAAATTACCTCATAAACAAATCTTCGAGCGGTTCGGCACGCACCGGGTCAACCTGTAGCGCAGAACGAATACCACGTTTCAGTTCTACGTCAGCAAGCTTCGCCAGTCTCGACGTTTTGTTAAGAGACCCACTACGTAGCGGGATGAATTGGACAGGGTTGTTTAAGTCACTGTCTTTTTTCAAGGTATAACGGAAAAACGTTTTTGGATCACCCACTTTACGCTGCGTGTGTGCAGCATAAACGTCAGCGGTAATCTGATCGGCAAATACAGTAAAACCATTCCATCGCTTTACCTTATCCGGTGCTAACAGTTCAGCATCGTCGTAAGCGGTAAACCAGAAAGGACGGTTACCAAAGTCGTAAATATACGACGCAATGTTGTATATCGGTGCGGACAACACCTGTAAATTGCGGTTGGGGAAAACCACTGTGCCGGGGTCAAAACGAAATTCGTAATAAGGGACGCCAAAGACGTCAATCTCTTCAAACGCCGTTGGGGTAATCTCAATCAGTGTAGTGACACTGGAAACCCCGTAAGTTTTACGGTCCGTTGAGATAGCAAAAATACCTACAATCGTTACCGTAGATGAAATAACCGCCAACTCTTTCGCCACAAACCCAACGGGGATGTAAATGTAACATCCCCCTTTGGTAGTGGTGACCGTGCCGTTATTTACCAAGTCCGCATGAATCTTAGTGGGATCACGACGGGCTGTTTCAATCGCACTCACGATCACCTCCTATTGCATTAGAGTTTGTCAACAAACACAGAACCTGAAATCCAGTCCAGAACGTAGTCAATCATCCAGCTGGTTGCTGCTTGTGACGGGTCTTGGTTATCCACCATCGCCTGGTGAATCGTCCGCATCAGTGGGCCAATTTCCCATACGCGGAAGACGTCATTACACGCGGTCTGGATAATAAAGAGCGTGATGTCGTCATCAGCATTGCTAAAGAAGGCGTCACAACTTGCCATGACCCAACGCTTCACGTCTTCACGCGTACGCTGGTCTTCTCCGTCATCGAAGTAACCCTGGTCGAGCTGGTCGATAGCCAGAGAGAATGCTGTTTTCAGTGACTGACGGTTACGCGTTACCCAGTCCTGCTCGTTTTTCTTCTGCGTGATAATCGCACGACGGTTATAAGCATCGACGTACGCATTCTGGTTTTCCAGCAGCGACGGAACACGCGCAGAAACGTTATAGTCACCTTCGTCCATCAGATAGATAGCGCCCAGCAGACCTTCAACGATACCACCTTTAGACAGATAGTCATCCATCGTTTCCTGACAGATGTACACGTCTTTCTTATCGGTGTCGTAGCTGTAGATGATGTTACCTGTCGCGACACGGTTTAAGATTTCTTTTTCGAAACCGTAAACCCAACCGATAGAGGTGTAGTAAGCACGACCCATCTCTGCTTTCCACTTCAGCGCGTCAACGCCTGAGTCAGGCCAAGGACGCTCGATGTAGTAGGAAGACAGCAGCAGCACCAACACACGCTCTTTTAGGATCATCGGTGCGTTGCTTGCAACCGGTACGGTATTGTTACCGGCCAGGATCAGTTTAGCTGCATCGTAGATGCTAATATCCAAATCGTTAAGCAGGCTACGTACTAACTCGTCGTACGCCTTAACACCGGTTTCTGGGATTTCGATGTTGGTTGGAACGTCGAAATTAATCGGGTCGTAAGTCGTTCCGTTACCCATCGGGTTAGCGATTTCCTGAACCAGCGCCTGGACAACCGGAGAATCAACACAGCTGTCGATACCCACCGGAATCAGGTTCCAGTCTTCTACCAACGGTTTAACTTCGTCGATAACGTTGTTCTGAATAACCAACTGAACGAACGGCTGTACCACGTTACGGGCGAAATCAAGCATCCCGTTGCAGCGTTGAATTGCCATGTTCTTCAGTTCGAACAGCGTAGTTTCATGATCGTCAACACGCAGCGCTTCTGGCTCAATGGCACCGTCACGGATAACGGACGCTTCCGACGTTGCTTCTGTTGGACGTTTCAGCTGAGTGATTGCTGGCAATTCTTGGAAGAACTGTTCGTCGGTGATGGTGGTGTCAAAAACACGCGTCGGGTCTACCGCACGGTTTAACAGGTCAACCGGAGAGTCAACCTCGGTGCCGAGTTGAATGTTGTGCTGTTTGCACAGCTTCATGGCGTTGGTAACCGCGTTCAGCGAGTATAAACTGATCATTGTTTAGCCTCTTTGTTGGTGGTGATGGCGTCCTGAAGCTTCGTGTACAAACGAGCTCCCACCAGGTCAGCGATATCGCGTTTCAGCAGTTTCTGATCGCCGATACGGTCAGACATTCCAGAATTGCCACGAATCAATCCATGCACGATTTCGGTCGTCAGTTCAACCGTGTTGCCCAAAGACACGTAGTTAGTACGTTGGATAGGGCTATAGCCTTCCACGCTTTGCTGGGTAATGTTTTTCCCAGTCGGAATACCGTGTCGCTGTTTGATTTTATCTAAAATAGACATTCTCTACTCCGGAGTTTATCAGGGTGGGAGCGACCCACCCCTTGAGATTATTTAAGTGTCGCTGGTAACTCAGGCACGGACTCGCCGTCGAGGATACGACCGATAAGAATCCCTGCTTGTTCACCCACAGCATTTGCGGTACCGATTCGTTGGATAGAACCTACGATACGTGCGTCGACAGAATCACGACCGAACAAAATGTCAATGTCGTCGCCATCTTCTGTTTTGTTTTCCCCGTACATCACTTCTTGTACAGTGGTTTTCAGCTGGTTAGCAATAACCATCTTATCCGCTGCGGCCATTTCCACTTCGTGCGTAATAAAGAATCGAACACAAAGCGAGTTAAAGGCTAACGGTACACCCTCTACACGGTAATCCCCATTAACACTCCCTGATACCGGATCACCACGATTAACAGCCAATGCTGCTTTACGACGAATGCGATCGTATTTACGTACCAGTTCTGCCAGTGAAGGCGTCATGTCTTCGGTTTCACCGTGATACACGACTTCGATTTTATCCACGATACCACGAACCCCAGCACGAGGTGCGTACGAACTTAAACTTTGCAACGTTTGTGCTGCTTCCTTACTAAAGGTACTCATATCCCCCGTAAGGTCGTCAGTAAATGTGCATAGGATTGTGTCGACGTCAACGTGTTCCCCTTCGTTAACGATTTCCAGGAGCATCTGGTTGCTGTTAATCACCACTTCTTTCAGCTTAGTAACTTGTCCAACCATTTTCTTCGCGAACCGTTCAGAAATAGCATTGGAGTCTTCGATTACTTCTTCAGCTTCGATCAAAGCGACGGTAGCCAGCACCCCGTTTTTCCAGGAAACCTGAGTAGGGTCGTAGATATCGGGTTCAAAGTGTTGCTCGTTATAGGTGATGACTGCCCCGGCCGGGAGTTTGTCACCGGCTTTCCAGCGAGTCACCAGGGTGTGCGGATAGAAGGTACCTTCGTGGGGGCCGAACCAGCGCCCTAGAGGAAAGGCTTCTTTACTTCCATCTTCGTACGTAATTTCGATGTGGTCTTTAGACAGACCGGTGATTTTACCTGCTTTATCAATAACGCGTGCGTGTTTCACCGATGTACGGTGAGCGACAAATTTCTCCTGTTCGGTACGATAAGGGGTAGTGGTAGCGCCGTTACAACTGGTGGCAGAACCTAACTGAATCCCAACGAAGTTTTGACGTTTAGCGTCGTCCATCAGGGTATCCGGTACGAGGCCGTCAATAAATGACAGGGTATCGCTCGGCTTCAGCTTCTTTTCATCCCGTTTATAGGTTGTGCCGTCAACGGTATCAAAACGTGGGTTGTTAGTGGCGAAAGCAGTAATACCTACGTCACCGTTATCCACCGTGTTACCGGATACAATACCCAGGTCACTCGGTTGGAACTCACGCGTGTGATAAACCATTGTTTTACGGTTACGGCCACCCGTACCCCCCATGGTGATAACGTCTTTCTCTTTAATCGACTGGATAGGGTTAGCACCCGGCGCTAACAGAACAGACGGGTCGGAGTTAATCGCACCCCAAATCATGTCCTGGGTAAGTTCGAACTTACGGTTACTGTTCGGTGCGTTGTTGTAGTTACGCATCGCCCTGACCATCGCGGTGTAGATGTGGTAGGAAATACGTTGGTTCCCTAAGAACATCATCTCATCACCATTAATCTCCGGTAAAGAGTGGTCGGTTTGTAACAGTTCGTTAGAACGTTCCAGTAGTCCGATAAAGGTTTCCGGTTCACCCATCTTCCTGAGGATACGCGCGTGCATGTCATCAACAAACGCGGCCCGCATTTGTTTCAGCTCGTTGATGTAGCGTGGAGTTAGCCCATCTGCATCACGTATTAAGTTCAGGTAAATGTCTTCGCGGTCGACTTCGGACTCGGTATAAGCCACCAGGTGTTTCAGGTACTTATCCAGACCGTGTAGAATCATTCGTTGCTGATCGTTATCACACGTTACCAGGAACTTACTGTCCTGGAGACGAATAATAGAATCGTACGTGCTCTTATCTACACGTTGGCCAACAGGGACGATTTCGTACTGAATGCCGAAATGCTTAAGCATCCCTTGTAGACCTAAATAGAACGAGAAGATGAAGCCCAGTGAGAGCGATTTGCCCATCAGTGAAAGTTCGGTCATCTCTCTTGGCGCTTTCTGGTTACTGAAACCAAGCACTTCCGAGATGGTGCCCAGCGGTGTACACTCTTTACCCTTAACGGTATAGAGCATGGACTTGGTATCCATTACCACAATAACTTCACTGCGCGGACGTTTCGCAACCGGCAACATCTCAACGTTGTTTGCGTCAGTAAGCTGTTCGTCATTAAAGAAGTTAACCGCTTCTTTATAATCGAAGTTCCACATATACCCGCCCGCATTAAAGCTGGCGATACGACGCGCAATCTCCGTATACTGACGAGGGAGTTTCTCAGTAGGATCGAAAACGTTCGCGAGACGTGCGTCGGTAATCTCCGTGTTGGCCGGGTCTACGGCACGCGTGATAATCGCGTTCGTTAGCCAACGCCCGTAGTCGTTTGCGACTTTGTCACTGCGACGTACGAAGTTTTTACCGTAAGCAGTAGTTAACGCTACGGTGTCTGGGGCGACTTTACGAATCGGAACATCCACACGCTGACGACGCATGGTGTATTCAACACCGTTCGCTACCCAGGTACCGTCTTCGGTTAAACCAGGGATAGAGAAACGCACTGTCGTCGGTTCACCACCAATCGGTTGAACACGCAGGGTGTGGTGTTCGATAGTTCCCGTAACGGAAATCTCTTTCTCGATCGTGTGGTTGTGGATAGCCAAACCAAGACGCTGTGAGCTGGCGACTGCTGCCAGTACGTCTTTACTCATCATGGTCTGGTTGTATTGTTTCACCATTTGGTCGGTGACGTTTTCTGCCCAACCTTCATCCGTAACCAGTCGCTGGACTTTCTTCGGTTCTGCTTTCACGGCAATGTCTTTTTCGTGAATGGTTAATGCTTCACCGTAAGTCTCTTTCGGGTTGTACGGGTTCGGTAACTGAACGAAACGTTTAGTCGAATCAGACAGGAACTGATACGCTTTAGAGCTTAAGCGGCCCGCCTCAGCCAGTTTCTGCGCTTCCTGTTTGATAATGTCATCGTGAGCAATCGTTTTTTCGATAACGATAGTCGTCGGCTTAACGTCTTCTTTCGGCTCCTCAATAACGAGGTCTTCTTTTTCATCGAAAGCGTTATCCGATTCAACCACAGCGTCGTTAACAACGTCTCCATCGTCAGCGACGTCAACCGTCTCTTCTTCGATGTCTTTAACAAAGATACGTTCATCACCTTCCGGTGTCAGGAATTCAGCTTCGTACGCATTAGACGGTGCTTGTGTCATTACACGCACTAACGTACGATAGAACATCCTGGCCATCTGGTCGTCACTTAAACGACCACCGGATGATTTACGCATCTTCTCCACGACACCCATGTTCATCGACGTAAAGCCGCCGTTGTGGGTGAAGATGAAGTTCATTCGAGACAGTTGCGTTAAGTCCATTCCCGCAAACAGAGAATCGGACTGTTTACCGTATGCCCAAGCGAACAGTTCCAATAACCACAGCAGGTTAAAGTCCTGGAACTTTTCAATTTTGCTTTTAACACGATCGTTATACGTCGTTTGGAACTTCTGGAAAGACGGTAACGTTGACCCCAGCTCAATCACGAAGTAGTTCTGACGCATGTATTCTTGCGTGTCGTATTTGAACTGGTTAGTCATTAACAATTGGATGTTACGCAGTCTATCGTACCAGGCTAGTTGTGTGTCTGGATAATAGTAGTGCGATAACATCGGTGTATAGTTCTCAATAAGGAGAACTTTTAAGTCTTTACGAATCAGGTCATCTGAAGTCAGACGACGAATTGGACGGTTAGCGCGATGGTACGCAAAGATAGCACGTTCTTGCCCCTGCACAGGTTTGTTACGGGGATGTCCACTAATCCCTTCTTCGGGAAGTTTAAAGTGGTGGCGAATTTGTGCAGGTTTTTCCAACGGCTGGATGATTTCCAGCGTAGCAGGTGGTGCTAAGACCACCTGATCGAGATCCACGACGTGCAGTATGGAGCCTCGTGGTATCTGGAGCTTCTCGAGCGGGATAATCCTCGGATTACCAAACTCGTCTGTTTTACGCACAGAGAAGCGTTGGTTAAACTGTTTAATGAGCAGCATTGATTAGCCTTTTGGATTCTTTAATAACGCTTGCGTCGCACGTTTAATCACGTTGTTGACAGGATTGATTTTGAAATTCCCGTCAGAATCGAACCAGTAGTTCTTCGAGTGTACCCAGTTACGGTTTTCCTCGAGCGCTTCTTCCGACATAGGCGCGTTAAGTGAACCGGTGTCACCATCGTAGTCACCCCCTAAGCCACCCAGTCGTGATGGGTGCGGTGCCATCGACTCAACAAAGGTTGGAACCGAGCGGTCAGGATAACTGATTGCCCCGCGAGGCTTTTCAGTCTCCCAGTCATCTTCCAGTTCTTTTAAGTATAAAGATGACGTGGTGGTCTCCAATCTTATGGTCGATGAGTACGTCGAGCCTCGACCGGTGACGGGATAACGTGTAACGAAACCGAAATAGTTGTTCCACAGATCGTAACCCGATAAGTAGAGCAATTCTACCAGGGTCATTCCATGGACGTTTTTACGGTCAAACGTTTTAGGCAGTTCATCGATATCGTAGAACACCTTAAAATGTTTGTTGTCTTGGTAGACCAACGCGACGTAATGGGTATCGTTAATCAATAACGGCTGATGACGAAGCTCGCGAGCTTCCATTCGGTTAATTAATGTTTCGATACCGTCGTCCGTGGTAAAGGTGTCGTAAACTCGACCCCCAACCTCCAAGAATTCGCGTTTAAGCGTTTTGGTGTTTACGCCGTAAAGGTTGCCATCGCCAGCACGAATGTTACCGAGGTAACGTTCACGAATCTGGTATTGCGCAACGGGCAGTAACGCTTTCAGACCCTGATACAAACCAATTTTGGTGTCCGTCGGTCGAATCGCATCCTCACGCCCCATGCATTTAGAGCCTGTGGAGAATGAGGACAATACGTTACGTGTCCCGTTCATCAGCTTACGCGACGTCACTTTACGACGTTGGAAACCGCCTTTACCGTCCTGAATGTTAAAGAAGTACATCCAGATTTCGTTAAAGGTTTGTTGGAGTTTCCATCGCACAGGGTTCGTTAATTCAACCCGTGTAGCACGGTCAGGAATCGCCCTGGCCAAAGAAATCAAACGACGATATAGCCCGCCGATTTCCTCTTCCTGTTCCCTACCGTCTTGTCTAACCACCAAATCACGTAAACCTGCGGGTAATACGAGAACATAGCGGCTAAGACTCACGGGACGGAACTTCTCGAAGAAATCCACCGTTTCGTCACGTTGTAACGATTCGTTACGTCCGGGTTTTAAGTCGTTGTAGTGACTAAGGAAAAAGTTAAAACCTGTATCTGCGCCAGCGTCGCCAGGCAAAGCCGGTTCAAAATCTTTTTCTTTTTCGCTCCAGGTTGCGTAGCGTTTTCCAGAACAAATTTCTTCGTAGAGTTGTTTTAGTTGGAATAATGCCAAACACACCGTCGGCGAAATGATATCTAATTTAATATCAATGTAAGAAAACGTTGAGTCTCGGGCTTCACTTCCCGTAAGACCGAATATCTCCGTGGAGTATAACCCTTCAGGGTGAAAGTTTTTTGTCAACCCTTGAAAAGTATCTGTGGTCGTGACGGGTCGTAATCGCGACACAAGAGACTTGTTTACATTGAGCAGATAAAAGTCAACCCAATTAAGTTTATTCACGCTAAATCTCCTGATACGGATTAAACGTTATGGCTAAAAAAGGTAAAGACGATTTCGATGAAATCGATCTTGATAACATGGACGACTGGGACGATTTTGATGAGCCCCCTCGTCAACAAGACCAATCGCGTAACCCGGTCATGGACACATTTCGTGCTGCCCGTAAGTCGGCGTTGTCGACTATCTGGCCCGAAAATAAACGTGATCAGGTCATTTTAAAAGGAATGCCAAAACCGGCGACTGACGCTTATGAAGGTTATAAGAACGTCAAAGCCGCAGGTCAAGACATTCTGGCCCATACGAAAGACGAGATTGAAAAGACCTCCCGTGTAGTGAAGGCACAAGCTCGTCAGTTAGGCCCAACCCTAAAACGGTATTTGCCTGACAGTGTAACCCGTAAGATCGACAAGTGGGCGAAAAGCGACCAGTACGATTACGGGAATTACGATCCTAAACAAGCGTTAATGGATCGTGAGTTAGACTCTGTTTTTGCAGGTACACCACAAACACCTGAACAACAACGTGAAGTTCAGGAAGGGATGGTAGAAGACCGTCTTCGTGACACCATTAAGGACATGAAGTCCGATGCGTTGTTCCAGACGGTTATCGGTATTGCGAAAGATGTTAACCTGACGACCAGTTTAAGTCGTGGGGTAATGCTTAACGTTCAGCGTAAACAGTTAGAACTGCAATACCGTACGTTATTCGCGTTGCAAGATATTGCTAAACTTAAACAGGACGAGTTTAGCCGTAACACCCCGGCACTTGAAGCGATTGTTAAAAACACCGCGTTGCCGGACTACGCAAAAGAGGAATTCTCTGAAATTCGTTGGGCTAACGTAAAACGTAAAGCTGCCGAATGGATGAACCCCTTGCGTTACGCAGATTCGTTCGTTGAACAAATCCGTGAGAACGCGAAGAAAAAGATTTCGAATATCTTCAGCGACGGACGCGGGATATTAGAACAAGTTCTGTCAATGGGTCAGGAAGACGACTTTGGCATGGAAGACAGTTCTACGCTGTCGCCAGAACGTCGTCGTACGAACTCCCGAGGTAAAGTCGCAGGGTTTGCCGGTAGTTGGTTAGCAAAACGGTTCTTACAACCTCAGGTAGAACGTTTACAGAACTGGACACGCAGTGAGTTAGAAAAGAACCCAGAAGTCATGAAACGGCTTCAGTTGGCACGTTACGGGTTCGGTAACTTATCGTCTATTTCTAACTCGGCGATTGCTGGTGAGTTAGACGGCCCACTGGCCACCGTCTTCCGTTTAATGCACGAGATGGGGTTAGTGACGCCGCTGCGTCGTGAGGGATTAGCTTTAGAAGAACGTTCGGCAGAAGCGTTATCCGCCGCTGCGAAGTTCGACCGTAAAGCGTATCTTAGCATCACGGAAGTCATCCCTACTTTGCTGACGGAGATTAACAAATCTATTCGTCGCGGGTACGGCGAACACCACGACCAGGTGTACGATTTAACCACGCGTGGGATGATTGACCGTAAAGTTATCGGTAACCGTGTCCGTAAAGCGGTTGCGAACGATGAGCAGCGGAAACGTTTACAGCAATACATTAACGAAACCGTTGACTTTATCGACAAAGACAAAACTCTGGATTCGAAAACTCGCCAGGCGCTGGCGGACTATATCGAATCCCGTGCGTCTGAAGGTAAGGCATTCGACGTAGGCAGTCTGTTGAAAGACCCGATGCACATGTATCGTTACATGAATGCAAACGCGGTAGAAGCGATTCAGGCGGTCTTAGAAGCACGTTCTGCGGAATTGGTTGGCGGTCATCACGAACTTAGTAACGAGATTGCTGGTAAGATTTCAGCCATTCAGTCAACGATACGTGCACGTCAAAACACGGTAGACGAAGCTTCAGTTATCTACGGTGAGAATGCGTTACGTGATGCAGGTATCTTTAAGTACGATGCGAAGAACGATCGGTTTGATGTAGATAAAGACATTAACGATCCGTATACGCTATACAACGATTTGGCCATGGGAAAAACCCGTTCCGGTCGTTCGTTAACGCGTGAACAAGAAATCCAGCGCAAACTGAAAAACGGTTCTGCGCTAGGTGACTATTTACGTCGTTTAGGGGTAGACGCCTCCGTAACCGGTGACGAGTCGACGACTGACAACGTTAAAGGTAAAGGCGGTCGCGGTGGCCGTGGGCTGTCGGCACGACAACTTGCTGCTGTCCTCTACGGTGAAAAATCTACCAACTTTGTTGAACTGCTAAGCGAACGTCCTGATACCACCGCAGGGTTAGAGCAGCAGTTTGATAGAATCGTTGACGCTATTCGTAACAAATCCGAATCCAACACCGTGCAGGAAATTCTGAAACATGTTAAGAACATGGATGAGGAAGGCATCCTGCTGGCCAGCTTAGGTGGTGGTCGTGACGGTGAGGGTGACGCTTCTGAAGATGCAGGTAGCACCGGTAACAAACGCAAGCGTAAACGTATCGTGCTTGGTGAAAGCGGTCTGTTCCGTCGTTGGGCGGGCGTACTTTGGGACACCGGTACAGGTGCTGGTCGTTTTGCGAAGAACATGTTCCTGAGAGGGAAAGGACGTTTACAGTCACTGGGCAGTTTTATCCGTGGGAAATTCTCCGGTGGGCCATCTGACGGTCCGGGTGTTTTTGAACGACTGAAAGGTTTAGTTACTGGTACGCTGTCCACAGGCTGGAATTCAGCGGTCGCCTTCGGGAAAGGTGTTCTTGGTGTTCGGGACATCTACGACGAAAAAGGTAATGTTGTTTTACAAGGTAGCCGTTTAGAGGCAGGCGAGTATTATCAAGCCGACCCTAAAACCAACAAGCTGGTACAACTCCGCACTTTAGACGACATTAAGCTGGGTCGTGATATTGTTGACGAAGCCGGGAACTTGATTCTCGCGGCGGCTGATCTAGCGGCAGCAGGTAAACTGCGCTTCTATAAAGGCGGTAAACTCCAGGCCCTGTTCCAGTATATCTCCGGTAAAGCAGGTACAGCAGTAAACAAAGCTGTTAACTTACCGAAGAAACTCATTGGACTAATCTCGCCAAGAGCAGCGTCTATCTTCGAGAAAGCGCGTGAGTGGCTTAACGAGATTCCTGAGGGTAGTGAGAAAACACGTTTACAAAGCATGATTTCTCGCGTAACCGGAATGCCTGCGCGTTTGTGGAACAATGCAAAACGCGGCTTTGAGAAATTCAAAGAGTTAGCGACTGACAACCCGCTTACCCGGTGGTGGCAGAATCGTAAGGAAGGCGGTTCTGGCGGTGGCTTCAGCATGTTCTCCTGGTCGAATGGCCGTAAGACCAACCACATCCTGATTCGTATTTATAAACTCCTTAACCGTCGTTTAGATGGTGAGCCTGAAGATGAATCCTGGACGGAGCAATTGGAGAAAAACGTTGGCTCGAAATCTATCAAAGGGATGCTTAACCGCGTTAAGGATTTCCGCGATGGGTTTAAAGACTACTTCCAGAATTTCCGGGATTGGCGAGGCAGACAACGTGACCGATTCTCACGTTTCCGTCATGGCGTTGGCGATAGACTGTCTCGTTGGGGTGCTGCGGGTAAAGGCTGGTTTGACCGTTTCCGTGGACGCTTTGGCGAAACAGTAGATAGTTTCCGTGATCCACGCTACGACATTGCCACACGTTATCGGGCGGAGTCCCGTTTAGCAGGTCGCGATGATGACGTTGCGGAGTTTTACCGTCAACACTTGTACGCTCGCGGTAAGGTTTCTCCAACGCGTGTGTTTAACGCAGCGAAGGAGGATTTCGAAACCGCAACGGATACCGCAGGACGCGTTATCAACAAAGGTAAGCAGAAAGCGAAGAGCGTTGGTTCAGCATTACTGGAACGTTTGAACCGGATGGTCAACCTCCAGGAAATGTCCTGGTTTAACACCATGCGTGACTCTGCGGAGCGTGCCGGTGCGCCAGATGGTCTGATTCGTACGATGTTCAGTAAGTTCGGACAACGTAACAAACCGGCAGCCAACGATGAAAAACGCGACTACTTCCAATTCTTCCGTCGTCGTAGACGTTCTAAGGAAGAAGAGAAGGCCAAGAAAACCGCTGAGCAGAAAGGACGCAAAGGCGGGGTGATGGACTTCCTCAAAGACTTACCGTTAGTAGGACCAATCGTGAGTATCTTAGGTACGGTGGGTTCGATATTGGGTAAAGTTGCGAAGTGGGGTATTTTTAAACCTACCGGGTTCCTCGGTAAAGCAGCGTGGAACGTTGGTAAGTTTGCCGTACAGCGTTTAGCGGTTCCGGCAGTGACTGCGGTAGCCTCGGCTGCGTCTACGGTAGTAGCAGCGGTGGGTTGGCCTGCAATTGTGATCGGTGCGACTGCCGCTGGTCTGGGTTATTGGGCGTATAAATGCGCCACCCGTGTGAAGGCACAATACCTCGACTATATGCGTCTGGCACAGTACGGTTTCCGTGACTACGATCAGTGGTCTTCTGAAGACGGTATGAAAGCCCGTTATTTAGAAGACGCTTTGAAACCTTACGTCTCGTATACCGAAGGGGGTGAAGCACAATTACGTGGTTTGTCTTCTGAAGACGTGAAGAAACTCGCAGAAGGGTTTGGTGTAAACTTAGAAGAACGTGGTGAGATGTTAGCATTTACTGCGTTTATGCTACAACGTTTCGCACCGATTTACCTCCGCTGGATTTCGGCACTGAAGTCGATGGACAACGATATCGCTTTAGCAGATGTTGGTGATCCGAAGAAAGTGTCGAAAGCGGATATGATTACCCTCTACAACAAAATGAAGATGGGTAAAGATTCTGCGGAGTTCCGTTCGTTGACTGACCCGCGTAAAGTTAACCAGGGTTGGTTCTCTAAAGCGTGGGATTTCGTTACCTTTACTCCGGCAGAGTTCTTGTCAGGGGAAGAGGTTGTCGAAGCACAGGAACGTGCGTGGCGGTCAATCAACATGCGTACTGACGACAAACGGAAACAACGTTCGGGTATGCGTGACGCCGTCGAAGGCCACAAAGTTGCGTCTGTTGCTGAAACCAGTCAGGTACTGGCGAATGCCGATGCTGAACGTAACGAGAAAGTTGCAAAAGTTGAAGGATGGGAAGACGGAACCGAACAGGTTCAAATCCAAGTTGACTGGCATTCCTTACCGAAGAAAAGTGATTTGGAAGACCTGGAATCGGTCAGGTGGAAAACCTACGGTGCGGTTACTATCAACCAAACAACGCGCAATCTTTTCACACTGTTAGAAAAGAACGTGTTGAAAGACATTGATGTGAAGAACTGTACCTATAAAGGCAACTGGAAAGAAGCCATTGCGGTTATCTCACCTGACCTGATAGGTGGCCCTAAAGAGGAGCGTTGTAAGAACTGGTTCTACAACCGTTTCTTACCGGCGTATATGACCTACGTCGTTGGTCTGAAACGTTACATTCCGCAAGCAGACCCTACCGAACTGAAAGTATCCGGTGGGTTCATGTACGAATTGGCGTTGATGATTCGTGGCGCTTACAACATGAAGGGCGGTATTCGTCAATCCGTGTGGGAGATTCCATTCAACCCACTGGGTGAAGAAGCAAACACCGACGCAGGTTCTGTTGCTACCGAACTTGCCAACCTGAAAGAACTGTCCAAAGAACCTGACCTGGCTGTTCGTAATACCCTGCGGTCTACACCCGCAGCGGGTAAACGTGCGAAGTGGCAGAAAGCCGATCGTGCGACGAGAATGTACCAAACCGACGAAGATACCAAAGATCGCTTCAAAGGTGTCGTTGATTGGGGTACAGCGTCTAACGATGGGTACTTGCCAAACGGTGGTGCGTCTTACGGTACTCCGGGTGACTTGTCTCAAGTTGTGGGTGAGATGGGTATCAGCAATTACGCGAAGTTCTCTACGGGCCAATCCGGGATTAAACTTGGAGACGTCAAAGAGGGTGACTATAAAACCTTGGCTGAGAAATACCCAATCAGTAAACTGGGTAGTGGTGAGTCACCTAACGTAGAAGGCGTTAAAGCGATGATTGCGGATGTCGCAAATACCTTAGGTGTCCCGCCTGCGGTTGCGATCGCGATGGCGAACGCCGAATCTGGTTTCAAATACGGTGTCAAGAACCCAGGTGCGTCGGCAGCAGGGTTGTTCCAGTTCATTGACAAAACGTGGTCTGGAATGATGAAAGGGTACTCTCGTCGGTACGGTATACCGCAAGTAAACCAGTACGACCCGTGGGCAAATACCATCCTCGGCGTACAGTTTATTCGTGACAATATCATGCAGGCGCAGAAAGACTTGGGTGGTGTAGAACCGCCTCCGGCTGTTGCGTATCTGTATCACTTCTTGGGTCCAGGCGGTGGTAAGAAGTTCCTTAATGCATGGCGGCAGAATCCGAACATGCCAGCCGACAAAGCAGAAGGCATTACTCCTCAAATCCTTAGTGGTAATAAGGGGGTCTTCTACGAAATGCGCGGCAAGCAGATTGTTCGTATTCGTACCGTTGGTGAAGTTATTAATGAACTGAACCGCCGTATGGGTGCTGTGGCGACAAACGAAATTGCGGCTAATCCGGCTTCAACGAAAGACATGGTGAAAGGGCTAACGCCTGCGGTTGCCTCCTCTCCGGCGGTAGCAGCAGGAGCAGCTAATGATTCGTCGATTTCTGATCCGGCTGATAACCTACCTGCATCGAATGCTGCGCGTCGTGATGATGCGTTAGCAGAGAAAGGTGCGATGGGTGCAGACAACGTCAAAGCCGCAACCAGTGGTGGTCCAGCAGTACCGTCACCTGGCGGTAGTAGTGCAGGCGGTGATGCCTCTGTGATTGGGGAGACCGTTGCAGCTGGAGCCAGAAATGAAGGGTTGCCTGAAGAAGATGTCGAGAAGGTGAAAGAAGGTGCTGTGCAGCGTGCAGCAGCGACGAGCAAACCGGCACCTGCGGTTACTTCTGATGCACAAAACGGGCCTACTCTTAGCAGTGGTGATCCGATTAGTGTTCAGCAGTTGGCTGTTGCAAAAGAATCGGCGGGCTATCTCAAAGAGATTGTCACGATCCTTAAACAACGACCGCAGCCGGTACAAAACACCGTATCGTCTAAACCTACGGCACCAGCAGGTTCAGCATCACGACAAATGTCCGTTGAACAGCCAGCACGACAGCTTAACGTTAGACGTGCAGGTTAATACATACGGGGGTGGGAAACCGCCCCCATTTTAAAGAGGTAGAAAGTGGACGCTAGAACAGTTAACGACTCAAGCTGGGTCAAAAACCTATTTAATGGCGCAGTCGATGGCCGAGATGAACGTTTCCTGGCCTTGCGCCGCTATTCCGGTGGCATGTTGTCGTTTGAGGACACCACAGTTGGTGGTAGTAAAGCGATTAACACTCCGCCCCAATTTACACTTTTTGCAGACCCTTCCTCAACAGGCGCGTTTGCACAACCCGACGCGACTAAGAGCGGTACCGAGTCCCTTTATAACTCCTCAGCCGCAGGATCTTATCGTTTAGGGACGTATTATTACGAAAGTATCAGCCAGAACTCATTTTACGTTCACTGCCGTTTCGGTAAACCGAAGTATCTGGGTATGGCTTCGTTCTTTGCGAACATGTACGATTCTAACCTGGCGTATCTTGCACGTACTGGCGACTATCCAGGAATTATTCGAACAGCGGCATCGTATATCGGTGCGGCTGCTATTTGGGCGACAGTGGGTACTGTAGCGTTTGCGGTGATTCTGATTACACCGAGGATTCTTTCGGCAGCGCTGAATAAAGAAACGTCAAGATACTATTACGTTAAGCCCACAATGCATCTGTATTTGCGTGCGGTGCAAAACATCCTGAATACCCAGTTAATTTACCGTCGTTTGGTACCTACAGGGGTGTTAGGGACTTTTGCGTTGGGCTACGATACCGAAAGCAAAGAAAATAGTTACCATAAAGATCGTGAAGAGTGGTATAAATCCTTACCTGAAGTCTGGAAAGCGAACGGTGAGTTTGACATTTACCGAATGATTAACCGTTACCAGACCTTGGCGAACTATCAGGCTAAAACTATCGACGCGATTCGTGTAGAATCCGGTGACGATGAAGAATTGTTTGCCAGTCGCTTACGTGCGTTTTACTATAATGCTACTTACAGCGATAACGTACGTCTAAAAGCAGAACAGTTCGAAGTCTCACTATACGACTTGGAAAAAGTTGCCAGAAGTGAAAAGGGTGGTTACGCTTCTTCGATACAGGATATTGACAGCCAGGAAGACCAGCTTATCGGACAGATGAGTAATAGCCTGGTGGTGGGTGGTACCGCTAATGAACTACAACAGCAAGCCGCACAAATCCAGTCAGAGCAGGAAAAAACCCGTCAGGCTATGGAGAAACGTGCGGCAGCAGCTAAGCAGTTGAACTCTACGTTAGATGAAAAGAACCCAGAAGATCTTACTGAGGGTGATATCGTTCAAGTCCAAGATTGGATGAACAAAGGTAAAGATGAATCCAAAGTAGGAACGTTCTTTAAAGAGTTTACCGACATGGTTGCTGATGTTGGTGATAACGTCTTGTCGGAGATTAAGAACGGTTCACAATGGGTTACTTGGCGTATTGACGGTAAAGACACCGTTTCACGTTCGTTCTCTAACTCCACGAAAGAACCTGAAATTTCCGGGATGGTAAACTCCGCAACAGCAAAAGCGCGTTCGTTAGAAGTTAACCTGTCGGGCGGACAAACCGGTTTTAGTGCGGTCGATGCTTTAGTTTCCGGTATTAAGTCAGCGATGCGAGGCGTTGCAGACACCCTACATTTGACAGGGATAATGTCGTTGTACAACTCCTCGGTGATAGACTTCCCAGAAGTCTGGGATAGTTCGGATGCGTCGGGAGACGACATTACTTTAACCATTCCTTTACGTTGTTGGTCGGGTAACGACCTGGACATTTTCCAGGATTTGTTAGTTCCGCTTTCGTTTTGGATTGCAGCAGTGTGTCCGCTCGCAACCGGTAAACAATCCTTTACCCACCCGTTCTACTTAGAGTGTTACTCTCAAGGGCGTTTCTCGTTCCGTAATGCAATGGTAACGTCGATGTCGTTACAGTTCGGTGTGGGTGGTTTAGGTTGGCGGCCAGGCGACTCCGTCCCATTGTCTTGCGACATCTCTGTTACTATTCGTGATTTGACTCGCGTTATGTACATGCCCATTGTTACTGACACAGGTGTGTGGGACGATGATAACAAATTCAGTGAATTTATGGCGTGTTTAGGTGGTGCTACGTTGTACGAACGTACTAACGGTATTGCGCGTGCCAAGATTAATGCGAGCATCTGGGCACAAAACTGGGCGTCTGCATGGTCACAGGGTAGTTTTATTAACTCGGCACTGGATGTTATCCCAGCACGCCAGATCGCGAACATCTTCTTGCCGCAAGCACGTTAATGTTTGAGAGGAAATAATGGCTAATACGCTATTAGGTAAATCAGGAAAACAACTGGTTTATGAGTTATTAGTAAAAAAGAATCCAGGTTTGGTAGAGAAAGGTATTACAATCGATAAATTGAATTTCGGCACACCATCACATATTGCTGCGGTGGAAACACCGGAAACTCAATACACACGATTAAATACCCAACTTACCGTTCAGGGAATTATCGAGCAGAAAACGTTTGGTAATATCGACGTGATTTATCGTCGGTTGGATTTGGAACATCTGTTAGGTGATTTCGTTGTCTCTGTCGCAGGTGTGAACGCTGCTACTGTTTCTGAAGTATTGGAACTGTTCCGTACGAAATATAACTTACAGATTACGGACGACGAAGTTGAGAACCCAACAGCTGCGCCAGACAGCAGAGATAAAACCATCATTATCATGAACGGGAGATCTTTGGCTTGGACAGGTCAGTTGGAAGTGTACTTAACTGAACTGCCGTCTGACGGTAAGGATATTTCGAAGCTGATTAAAGTCACCGAACTTGACGGTTTGACGTATATCTCTTCTGGAATTGTTCCAGACGCCTAAAAAAGAAAAAAAAATAAGAAAGTTAACCTACCTCCGAAAGGAGGTAGGTACTTTTATTTATTTCGCCAGGTCTGCTTCTTTTACAAAGATGCCGTCGGCGTTCAGATAGCCTTTACGGTCTTTGATTTCATGCCATGCCAGAGAGAAACAGTGACGAATGTTAAGACGATAGTAGAGAGCCAGTTTTGCAAGACGATGTAAAGCCCAACCTAATGTAACGGTTCCCAGTTCAGTACGTAGGAACGCAGTAGCGAAGATCTCAGTAGCCTCTAAATATAGCTGGTGAGGATATTTGGCATCGTTTAAACGTTCTTCAACGTCAGCGACATCATCTACCTGTAACTGTAAGCCGCGTTCGATGACTTCAGCGGTTGTCATTCCACCAGTCGCTCTGTCCTTATCCAGTTCTAGGATGTTTACCAGAACCACCAATGCATCGCCGATGCCGTCCATGATTAGTTCAGGTTTGTTTTTACTGATACCTGTGGCAATTTCACCAAACTCTTCAAAGAACTTCGTGATTTGGGTTTCCAATTTACCGTTGTCGAGAATGCCGCGTTCTTTAGACCAACCCTTAACACGTTCTACACAGTTCTCGATAGAATAGACCGGAACCGATACGGTGTGCATTACCGTACCGTTATATTCGGCACCTGTAAGTTTAATCGGTGCTTCAATCGTTTCGATGTCCAGTTCTTGAGTGCCGGTGTGTCGTTTACCTTCTACGCGAACACGGTTAGTACCAGGATTTACCCCGATGGTGTAGATAGCATCAAACTGAATCGCTTTCTCGTCCATAGCGCGTAGTTGTGTGTTAACTTCGTCCAGGAACTTACCTGGGTTAAGAACGATGTTGTAGATAGCGTTGATGTTAAAACGTTCGCCCATTCTAAAACTCCATTAGATTAACAAAAAAGAATAAAGATTAGGGGTGCTACATAAGCACCCCGTGAACTGTTAAATTTTGCAAGCCCCGCCTGAGCAGTTATCGTCTTCCGTAGTTGGGTCAGCACCTTTCTCTACGGCCGCTTCCGGGTCTAAGCCAGGGATTGCAAATTCGTCAGTTTCTTTAACGGTTTCTACTTTAACTTCTTCAGTCATTTTTTAGTTTCCAGATTTCTTACAAAGGGGTTAACAGTTTTGATTTTAAGGTTAGCGAACGGCGACAGAAGTTTCGCCATCGGTGCTAGACCTGGTGGCGTCTCTTTATATCGCACGATGCGCATCTTCGATTTACCAGGACCCTTACGTACACGGTTGTAGCCAATAAAATATAGTGTACCTGTAAAGTATCTCAGGCTGTGAAATCGTGGTTTTTTCATCAGACATCCCCAAAAGCCAGAAAGCGTTTACGACCCTTGTGTGGTCCTTTACGCCAGCGACTAGCGATAGTTTTACGATTTACTTTGCAGCGGATTCTCTTATTCAGATTGATATACTTTATAGTAACTTTAATGACGTCATTCGTCATAAAGAATTCCCTCGTCATTAATTAACCCATTAAATGGATTACAACGTCTTTAGTTACTGAGTTTGCAAGTAAGCGGAAGAACTTCATGTAACGGAACATGCTAAAGAAAACCCCAGCGTCGTCTACAATGACAAGGCTGTATTTTTCTTTTTCTGTACCCATTTGGTAACCGCTGATTTGTGTGATATTCTCCGGTAAGTCTTCGAGACCCAATCGGAATAGCACATCGTCTTCTAAGAACCCTTTTGGGCTAACGAACAACACTTTCCCTTTATGGTTCTTAGCTAACTCGACACCAAAGTCTGTAAGTCCCGTCTGCCTACCTGTACCGTAGCGGATAGTACGAAATTCAGATAAAGCATTGGGGCCATAACGTTCGGTAAACGGATTATCTTTAGAATCCAGATCGGTTAAACCTTTTGATAATTCTTCTACTACGATGTTATAATTAACATGAGTTTTAGACATTTTATCGTTCCTTTTTAATTAGGTGGTAATTTATACCGCGACAGGCATGGCGATGTGTGGGTGGGATTGGTAACCGACTACTTCAAAGTCCTCGTATTTGTAGTCGAAGATAGAATCCGGTTTACGTTTAATAACCAATTTAGGCAACGGGTACGGTTCACGAGTCAACTGGAGTTTTATTTGTTCGAGATGATTCAGATATAGATGCACATCGACTCCGCTATAAACTAATTCATCAGGAACCATATTCACTTGCTGAGCAACCATATGAGTTAGCAGCGCGTATGACGCGATGTTGAACGGTTTTCCTAATGCCACATCGTTGCTGCGCATCATGTAAAAACACGAAAGTTTACGACGTGGAATGCCCTCACGATCTAAAGTTTCATGAAGCCGCTCTTCATCATCAATATCTTCGTGATTAATAAGCGGTGCGCTCGCAAATTTTTCCGGCTCGTTTACTTCGTACCAATCCAGTCGTTCGAGCAGTGTCATTTCTGTAGTGTAGAATTGGAAGTAGTTGTGACACGGGTTAAGTGCCATATCGTCCAGGTCGGCTACGTTCCAGGCACTAACGATAATACGACGAGAATCTGGGTCTTCACGAAGTTGTCGGATGACTTTGCTGATCTGGTCGTGAGATTTGCGATAAATAACGATACTTTCTTCAGGGTTGTCCTTTGCAATAGTACCAACGTAGCGATAGCCTCGTTCTCTCAATACGTCTTTACTGCGCTCGTCCCAAAGATAAACCATTTTAGTATCCATCCATTCACGCCACTGGTGCCCGTAGACAGGGCCTAAATCCCCTTCTTCATTCGCCCATTCGTTCCAAATTTTTACCCCGTTCTCTTGCAGGTACTTCACGTTGGTGTCACCGTTTAAGAACCACAGCAGTTCATGAATGATACTTTTCAGATGAACCTTCTTCGTAGTAACTAATGGGAATCCTTCTTTCAAGTCGAAACGTAATTGACGACCAAAAACAGAAAGTGTCCCTACGCCTGTACGGTCTTTCTTGACAACACCGTTATCCAGAATGTCTTGCATTAACGCTAAATACTGTTTCATTTGTTATTCTCCATACGTTTCGTTAAAATATCTAAATTACGTTGCGCTTGTTCAGGACTAAAAATAATGTCTTCCTGGCTATACGTTACATGGAAATGTTTTTTGTTAACAACGTCAACCTTAAGGCCCCGAACCTCGAACTGACGTTTAGCCTCTTCAACCTTTTTCGGCGAGATTCTAAGAAGACCTGGAAATAGTTCGTCTGCGGGAACGTAGTATTTGATTTCCTTAGTTTCGGGAATTAATTCGATTCTATCTAAACTGACGTTTATGATTTCGTCAATCTTTTTCTTTATATTGTCGTTCGCAATCATCAGATTTTGTCCTTTTCTAGTTCAGTTAAAATTTCAAACAGGTCTGCGTTGGATTGGAGAACAATTTCACTGCCTTCTGCTACAACGGTAATTGACGGCTTCTTACCACGCAACAAAAACTCCCAACGCATTGTTCTTACGTGGCTGTCGAGTAACTGTTTTAATTTGTGGTTAACTTCAACTTCCAATTTGCCCAGTAACTGTGGTGTAATGCTTTCACCTGAGTTTTTGTTATAAAGCGTACGCACTAAAGAACGTAAAGAATAGCCAATGCACTGCGAAATTGCCCAACCCGAATAGTTTTCCATGTTAATCCTTCAAAATGTCTTTAAGTTTTAGTTTTGTATAGAACGGAGAACTACTTAGTTCTTCTGTCCAACTTATACGTCCGTTCTGTAGAACCCGGTCGAAGATTAGGCCGTACATCTTTACAATTCTGGCCAATTGATAAAAGAGCGTCGCGAGATGTAGACGTCGCTCCATTTGTGCGCGAGCGGTACAACTTCGTACCGCTTTGATAGCAAGTACCGCTTCTGGCATCAACGTAACCGCGATTGACTCAGGATGTTCGTTTTTCCATTTCTTAATGGCTAGTAGTCGGTGTAGCGATTTTTCAAGGGGACGTAAATCCCCGTTATTCATCACGTAAACTAGAGCAGCAATATCCCACAAGGCGATACCCACTGCTTTAGCAACAAACAACCCGTCGTGTGTTGTCGTGGATTCACAGACTTTGCCAATACTTCCATAAACACGTGCAGTCCATGCGTCTGTCTGCTCGCCAGGTTTTATACCCGCGTTATCCAGAAAGTGTTTAAACGCATTAACGTGATCAGTTAACTGTATTTGTTTCATTTCCGATACCCGATTTAGTCGCGAGACTTTATTTTAAGGTACGCAACCGCAGCTCCCATGATTGCAATACCGGCACCCCAACCTATCTTTTCTACTACAGTCAAATCAGACCATTTCTTCTCTTCCGTAGTAGACGAGTCAGTATTCGCTGAGAAGGCTTGTGCTCTCATGCGTTCTGTCTCAACTTCATTACGTTCGATTTCGTCTTCTACCTGTTTCCACAACGCTTCACGATTTAGATATCTGGCGTTTATCTCCGCAGCTCGGGCATTCATTTCCGCAGCCCGTTGACGTTTCCGTTCTTCAATTTTCTTAATCAGCTCTTCTAAATAGAGCCTCGTTTCTTCCACAGCCCGTTCATAGACGTCTATGCGATCGGGAAGAATTCTCCTGTGAGAGGCTTTGTTGCGAACGGAAGCAATCATGTGGAGTTTCCGTTCGTATTTTGGTTCGAGAAGATAGGCTATGCTTTTGGTCTTCTCATGAAGTCCGCGACCAGTACCACCGAGTTTTTCCACAAGTTCCTCTACGGAAATTGCAAGTTCGAGAATATATGTACGCATAATCGTTTTCTCCGCTTGAATGTAGTTCGGGGAGACATAAGTCTGTTCCCAACTGTAAAAATCATTTCAACAAGACAAGATGAATTTGGTATTCGTCATCCGCAGGAGAAGAATAATCGCCGGTTTCAGGAAACGATAAATCCCCTAGTAGAGTGTGGAAGGATAATCCGTGTACAGCTTCAACTTTTCGTACAAGCGGAAAACCTGTTCTTTTAATCCAATTGTAATCGACAAACAAAACACCACCAGGACTTCCTGAACCTGACCACACACGAATTTCCACAGTCTTTCCTGAGAAGTTGGCAAGAACGGTGCGTAGTTTTAATAGCACCCCGCGTGTGAGGGGTACTTCAATAACTTGTTTTGGTAAAACAAATTCAGGGAATCTAAAACCGAACCCGTTGGGGGTATTAAAAAACTGAGCTTGCATGGTAAATTCTCCTTTAGGGTAAAAAATGAAAATACCCTACTCCTGTCTAGGAGTAGGGTAGGTGTTACATACGGGTAACTGAATCCCAGTAATCGCGAAGGTATTCTTGGTCTTCAGGATCTTTCGGTGTAGCCGGAATATGACCGTCAAACTCAAACGGAATCACAGACAGCACATCCGCAATCTCATAACGCTCGACTTCCAGTTCAACTTTCACCCAGTCACCAACGCTGGTGCTACTACGCATCTCTGTGATGAGATCGTTAAAGTCACCCGAAACTTCGATTGCAGGATGTCCGGTAGTGATACTGAAAATATCAATATCCCAATGCTTAGCGCCTTTGTCGGCTAATTCACCTGGCTCTAAGTGAACACGCTTCACCAGGTGTGACAAATAGCCATCTTTGTAAAAAGAGAGTGCGGAACTAATCCCGATATCCGAATTCTCTTCAACCTTTCCGTCCAGGAATTTACGCTTAAGCGTTAGCTGTGCCGTTCCGTCTTCTTTAATACGGATACGACGACGCCCACCTTCTATCGGCATGAGAATGTCCATGAACATCTTGGCTTCTTGTGCGTGGAGCCAATCCCATCCCGCTTGCGTCGGTCTTACCCAAACGCAGTATTCCTTTTCGACTTCGTGTTTAATGGATTCACCAGCAACACGAATGATTTCTTCTTCCTGCGCTTTATCCAGCCGCGCTAGGGTATCGAACAATCCCATTAGATTAATCCCATACGTTCACTGACGTCCGTAATATCGAACGTCGAATCGTTATAGTCGATGTTTTCTACAATAGAAATCACCAGATTAGGAAGCCATTCAGAATGCGGTGGTGTAATCACCCGACCGTTCATAACGTAGTAATGCAAGAACGGAAGATTCATCGAATGGCAGTAAGACAGGGTATTACCTAAACAAGACCCGTCGTATTGTAATAGGTGTAACTTACGCAGCACTGCATTCTTAAATGCGCCAGTCGCGTAGCTACTAAACTCACCCGGACGGTAATCCGTTTTCCCGTAAATTGCCGCTTTTAATCGACGACCTAACTGAATACACTCGGTACCCGTTAACGTACGTAAACGAAGAATATCAGGAAATTCAGTTTCCAGACGCCCCATCGTTTTAATCGAATAACCCATGTGTAACATGTAGTCAACGATACGCAAGTAGTGATAGTAACCTTCTAACGTCAGGAACTGACCGTGAATCGTGTCGAATTTTGACCCGTCAGGTTTCGCGTAGAAGTTGCTGATCATCTTACCCACGGTAGTACGACCGTTGGAGTAAAAGTTGATGTGGTTTACCCCATCGGTAAACGGGAGTTGTTCAGGTAACGCACAAACATAGCCTAACCGTCTCAGGTATAGGACATAAGCAAGGCGCTCATCAGGTGTGAGTACAATGCTTGACGCGTTCACGTAGGATTTAGAACGTAAGTCACCCGGCGCATAACCGAGCGTTATAGCCAGTGATTGAATGTCTTCACGTTGACTTTTGATTTTCTTCAATACGGAACGCAGTAATTGTGGTTCGGACATATCCGGCCTCTTAGATTGCAAAGTAGTCTTCCACGATTTCATCGGTAGACTGATAACTTACACTGCCTGCCGCTAAAACGTAGTTACGTTTTTCGGTGGTCAACAGCGCTTGTATCGCGTTAGCGCCTGCGTAAGTATAGAGTTTCAATTCGGTAGTTTCGGGAGTAACGTTTTTCGTTTTATCCCATTTGGCATCCAGTGCTTTAAACAAAGCCAACATTCGTGTCCCGTACGTACTAAAACTCGTACCGGGTTCTACACGCAAGTTAGCCATGATGTTTTGAATCACGGTTTCCGCAATCTGTTTGCCCTGACCTTCCTGAAGTTTGTCCAGGTAATATTCCGTTGAGTCCAAGTTACCGGTAGCAGCAGCTTGAATCATCAACTCCCCGTAAAGCGCCTCTTTCGCTTGATCGTCACTAATAGCCTGAATCATCGGGTCGATTTTTGCAGGCAGTCCGTAACTGTTAAGTTTCGTAGACAAACCGTAGATCAGCGCAGACGATGTGTTAATGTCCAACGCTGAAAAACTGTCGCTGCCTTTGAAACTGTTAATCAAGTTGTCGATGGCTAAGAAATCGTCAAGGTCTTTGTAGCTGTCAAACGTGTGTTGTACGTCATCAATAACCGAGGTTATCTGGTAACGCATACTGTTGACTTCAGACATAAAGTTGTTGACTTCATGACTGATTTCCGAAGGAAGCTTAGCCAGTTGGCCTGCGATATTCAGCGTTCCTTCGAGACGTTTCTTCACGGAGGAAAAGTCAGTACCGATTCCTGACAGAAGAGAATCACTAAGCGACGAAAGACTGTTCCAACCTTTACCCAGTAAACTTCCTGAGTCACCGGGTGAAAGATACCCTAGTGCTTTAAGCCCTTCTTCATTAACCTTTTTGAAAGGTTCTGACACATCACGCTTCTGCGGATCGAGAACAGGCAGTGTCTCTTTAGTGTTAGAAGCAAACCCAGGAACTTTTTGTCCTGGAGAAACACCGGAGGTGGAGCTACCTGCTGTTTTGGTACCCCCTACGCTGGCAATGTCACTACCGCCGAAGAGGTTACCGATTTTTGAGGTCAGTTCGCTCCCACCGCTGATGAGTTTGTTAAAGGTTTCACCAGCACGATCGGAAAGCTGACTGACTTTATCGACGGTATTCTGAATGCCACGTTCGGCGTTCTCTACCGTAGATTGTACTCGGTTAACTGCGTTCTTCGCGGTATTAACCGAGTTGTCGATAGCCGATTGACCTTTGTTAATCTGGCCGGTTATCTGATCGAGTTTCATTCTGTACTCCGAAATTGATAAGCCTCGAGGTCAACCGTGTGAACGACTTCGTAAATCTTGTTGTCGTTTTTGCGTTTTAACGTCAACAGAATGTCGAATTTCTTCACATCAATCGCCTTGAGTATCCTCATAAACCATTTCCAAGACAGCTTCTTTTTCAGTCGCATGTTGTGCTGCATATTGTGCCGCATGTCATTGCGTTTAGAAGAGATAGGAAGACAGTTCTCTGGATTATTAACATAGTTCGTTGAAAGTCGATGCCACCAATCCGAAGTCATTTTGATATTCGCAAAGATTGTCCACAAGAGTCTCGAAAGGGGGTGCTCCATCGTCTTTGCGGTCCCCGCACAATCTCGGAAGAAACGATTTAATTCCGTACTGGCACTGGCCGTCGGTTTCTCGTTACAGTCTTCAAAATCGTAGCGGATAAGATCGTCACGCACTCGTGTGGTGACTTCAGAAATGGTTTTTGTCTGGAAACGTCCACGGTAAGTCGTTATACAGATTCTCAACGATTCCACTCCGGTAATCACTAACCCTTCCGTGAACCCTCGCCACGTAAGGTCAACTGGTAAGTCACGGTTGTTACCTGAGGTAAGTTTCGTTGAGATGCGTTGTACTCGATCTTCGAGAACGGCCTTCGAACGTGTGCGGAAATCAGGGGATAGGATGTGTCTTGCAACCGCAAGCTTATAATCTTTAGGTTCCCACCCAATCTGAGTTTTATATTCCCAGTAAAGTTTTTGCAACGGTTTACCCGCACGTTCGTCTTCGTCTCGTTGCAGTTTTGCTTTTGCTTCGTTATCCATCACTTCACCTTGTTACAAGGGGTTAACTGGTTATTAAACAGGTCGGTTTAAAAGGTAGTGTTCGATGAGTACCTCCATTTCACGAAACAAATGTGCACAGTGATTTACCAATGCCCGATCTTCATCGGTTTTGGGCTTTAAGAAAATATCTTCGTAAGGTTCGATAAGCTCGAGTAACTGCGTTAGCTTATAATAGGCAACCGCCGGATTGGACGTCCCAAAATAAGTGTCTAACCAGCGGTTTTCTGATGAGTCTTTTTGTTTACTTAACGACTCTGGTAGCGATAACCACTCGATAGAGGTGCCGTTAATCGTGCGTTGGTATTCGTTGATATAAAAAGCAAGACGTTGGTAAAGAATATCGAGATTAGCGATACGTAACTCGAGATTACCACGTAAGCTGGGGTGGTAGGGTTCGGTATCTACGTTTATAGGCAACGTAAGCAACCGTAAGCCGCTAAACGTTCTCACGTAGGGGTTATGGATGTTCTTATGAAACTCCTGCCTTAGAGACTCTCTGAGAGCCTGTAAACGCTTTTGCTGTAGACGTTTCTTAAAACGTGTTATTAATCCTGTAAACATAATTCACTCCGAAAGAATGTCTCACGTAAATAATATCTGTCTGACTTCTTTTTGAAAATGAGGTGGTTTTAAATGGCTGAAGAAGAAGTGAAATACCAGGCGTTAGATGGTGAAGTAGACGACGAAGAATCGCTTCTCCGCCAAACGCAACAAGCCCGTGTCAGAATTGTCAATTTAATCTTAGACGATCCTAACGCCCACAAAGACTTAAAGACCGTGGATCGTATCGGGACGTTATTAAACGATCTAGATAAGCAAATCATTTCTAAACGTCGTGTTGCTGCTGCTCAGAAAAACAGTGAAGCGAACCAAGACTTGGCTAACGCACTGAATACAATTCTGATGCAACGCGGTAACGTGAAAATAAAACGTCACGACGAAGAACCTGATGAAAATAATAGTTACCAACCCACCCTTCCAGACATTCCTAACGTAGAAATCTCGGAAGGGGAGTTGGCTCCGGTTGGCGAACAAATTGACGTGAAGTCCATTATGACTGCGGCGTTTGCGCGTCCTTCTTCGGACGAGCAAGACTAAATAACGCAGAATCACGTGGGTCGACACCGACCCACTCTGCCATAAACCGGATGTGTTCCTTGAACGGATTTACACCATCGCGTTTAAGCTGCTCTACCGTCTCTTTTGTAAGTTCCGGTGTTAGCAGGGCAGGGTGTGTAATGGTAAAGCTAGGGATAGGCTTTTTCAGATGTTTCGCATTGAGTTCAATCCAAGCGAACCAATCGTACATTATCCAACAATCCCAAGCTGTCGCTAAACGACCTGGCGTAAGCTCCGAATGCGGCCACGACACTAACTCAACCTGCACCATATCGTAATAGATACGGAACATCTGCAAGAACGTTTGCATTTCTTGGTCGGTAAGGTCAGTATACGGCCAGGTGTTAATCGTCAGTGTCGGTTTTTCGATAGGCGAATGCATCTCGATTTCGAGTAACATACATTCGAACTCGTTCTTCATCGTCAACAACAGTTCGGTGGGTTCCGCATTCATCAACGCGCGTTTATCGCGTTTCTGATACTCCTCTTCCCAATTCTCAAACCCCAAGACAGTTGCCCATTCCTCCGTAAAACGACGACGATAAACGTCGTAATCCATAATTTCCAATCTTTCAGGTTTGATGGCTTTGACCCAACCGATTCGGGTGTCAAACAACGCATCGATATCAATCAAAAAACGTCGAGAAAATCTCATGACGGATGGCCTATGTTGTTACCAATGTGCATCGCTTTCAGATACGCAGACCAGGTACGCGTTGCTTTCGAACTGGTACGTTCTGCCCCCGGTAGGTCAATACGTCCCTTACCGGTTTGACGTAACGATTGATAGAACGCACGTTGTAACGCTTCGTTACCCCCACGCGCCCACAGAAACTCTTTCAGTGTCCAGTCGTGACCATCGGAGTACATGATGTATGCTTCTGGGAAAGACACACCGGATGCTTTAGAAGGACCCACAACCTGACCGGAGAGTTTATCACGAACTTTGTCGTTCTTCGCTACCGCCATTTTCTTTTCTTGCATCTGCGTTTGACGACGCGCAGGTAAACGTAGTACCAGATGCGGGTAGCGAGTACGATGGAAAACACCCGTTTTCGGCTCAGTTAACCACAACCGCTGTTCCAGGTTCAAACCTAAAACACGACATAGTTCGATGTTTCGCATGTGGTCGATTTTAACTTTACTGCCGACCGGGTTGTAAATCGGCAAGCCCTCACGAAGACGATTAAACTGTTCGTCCGTCATTCGTGCAAAGGCTTTCTTTGCTGCTTCCGCGTTAATCCCAGAGGGGTCAACCAGACTCAAGATTTGTAAGGCGTAAGCTTCTGCTTTTTTACGCCGCGCTGGATCGAGTTTCATTTTCTACCGCCTTACGCAAGTTGGAAAGTGCCCCTGCTTCGAGGGTTTCAATCCAATAACTGATGTCGTCGGTGTTTTCAGGTACGTCGAATTTCACCGGCGGATAACCGTAGTGTTCGAGTAACTTCGAATAATATTCACCGACCTTTAAACAAAAAGATTCACGATCGGGAAAGAAAGTAGCGAAAGCCTCACGAAATGCCGCTGCTGTTTCCAGGCTGACGCTGGCTAAACCTTCGCTTAAGCGTTCCACAATCTCCGTTTGATAACGCATAACGACTCCTTAGCTAGGGTAGGGGATTACCCTACCCTAACGCTTTTATTTCTTTTTGGTCAGGAACTTCGGTTCCAGGCCGTCCACGGCCATACCCAGAATCGTACGGGCAGTTAACGTGCGTTTACCACCTTTCGTTTCCTGGTCTTTAAACATCCAGTATTCTACGGTGTTTTCCAGAATCTCATTCCAATCCCATTTTTCATCAATGAGTTTGTAGATTTCTTCCATCGTAAGGTGATATTTAACCTCTAAACGATGGTAGTTGTTTTGCATGTACGCAATCGCAGCTGTGATTTCTAATGCCCGACGCAGTTTCGGGTTATCGTCGATCATGTCACGAATCGTCGTACGCTGGAATTTAACACCAGGCAGAATCTGGAGTTCTTTAATGGAACCACCGCTACCGCTGGACGTAAAGCCAAATTCGGATTTTTTCAGGGTGTCACTCAGGTAATGCCACAGGCTCAGGTGATACAGTAGACCCATCTCTTGCGAGAAGATCATCTGGAACTTCACGCCTGTGTGACCGCCTTTAGCACGGTATTGTGTAAAGGTGATAACTTTCAGGTCGTTAACCGACGCGTTCATGGCTTTCGAACGTGCGGTTGGGTAAAGTTCTTCGTTAACACCAGTCTGGGCGTTATAACTCTGGTCTTTTTTCAGCTCGCCTGATTTTGTCGCAACAATAAACGAGTTGGTCAGGAAGCTTAACTGACGACGAGGAATCCCTGCGAATTTGAGATCGTCGTTCGCATCGTCCAGCAGTTTCGCGTTTGCTTTCTGTCCTTGACGACCACCCGCCATCGCCTTACCGGAGTCATCGGCCATCTGTGCAACAAAGCCCATGTAGAAACCACCACGGGCAAACGCAGACGGCCAACGGCTCATCATGTTCGATTTCTGTAAGGCGTCGTGGGCGTTGAGGATGTTCTGATCGGAATCACCGATATCTGTTTTAGCGTGCTTGTCTTCCAGAGAAGACGAGTGCCACTCAGACAGGGAGTCGATAGAATACAACCACGGGTCAAGGATTTCTTTTTGCTTACGGCGAACCGGGTCAAGGAACGGGGTTACGCGGGTTTTACCAGACATATACTGCTTGAAGCGTTTTTCCACTTCGTCACGAATATAGTCACTGTAATACTGTTCCCCAGGCATCACGTCAGAACCAACGAGGTTATAACGACCTTCGTGAATAAGTTCCAGTACCGAAGTTCCATCGTCAATACCGTTGGCGTGCATGGCAGAAATATAACCGGTCTCTAAGCGATCGAGGGCAGCAGACACTTCGGTATCGTATTTCGAACCCCACTCTGCTTTATAGCGTTGTAGGATTTGGAAGATACAGAAATCCAACAGTGTAGATTTGAAGGTGTTACCACGACCCGCGAAACCCATGATGTGGGCAAAACCACCGTTAAGGTAGTACAAACCATCTTCGCCTCTTTCGTAGTTGCCTAAGGCGTGGTCCATGATGGTATAAACGTTAAAACGAGGACGAATTACTTCACCGATAACTTGCTTAGTTGGGCCTGCCATTTAGCGCTCCAATAATTAACGATTCTTGGTCGGAAGAAGAAGGCGACGTTTGTGCCAGAATTCAAAGTAGGTCTCTGCCCACTCGGTGACTTCTTCCGATTTTTCAGGATAGGGGTTCTCAATAGACTCGAAACGACGTTTGTTGCGCTCGTCGATTTCTAATTCCATCACGCGCTTACCGTTCGGTAAAGAGGTCACGCTAAGAATCTTACCTACTTGAATAGGCTTACCTTCTTTGTCTTTTTTCACCGGGGTAAGATAGATTTCCGGTTCCAGACGAGGCGTGGTGTTTCGAGTCAGTAATTTGATTTTCATCGAGCTTTACCTTTGTGAGATAATCTCGGTCATAAGTTCAGGATGAACTGTAAAAAGACTTTACTATGTAACCCTGACTTATAATCCGAGGTTTTAAATGAACGTAAATCCACTTGCAGCGTTAACTAGCTTTGCCGCTAAAGCGTCTGCAATCTTACCCAAAGGGTTCAGTGGCCCTCAACAAGAGATTGCATTAACCACTTACGACGACATGTCAGACGTTTCCAAGTGGATGCAACAGGAAAAATTCTTACACTTTGCAGGCATGTTGGTTATTGTACCGCCAGGCTTCAATACCTACGTAATGGATCACATTAACCGCTTAGAATCGGTGTGGAGTTCCTTACAGAAGATCTACGACGGTGTCCTTTTACCTGTTGAGTTGCAACTTTCCGCCCTTACACATGATGTGGGCGTACTGTCATTACCTATCGGTTTCCGTTATAAAAACGTTAACATTCCGTTACGTAACGTGAATCCGAAAGACCTGGTTAACCAGTTGGCTAAGTCTTACACCAACAACGTTATTGACCAGCGTCCGATTGAGAAAACGTATCACAGTGCTACGGAAATCGATATTGCGTTTAACCGTGCAAAAGCACTGAACGTTGAAATTACGAAGAAACTTCGTACGAACATCGACAAATCCATCGAGTCCATTAAAGCTTCTACAACGATTCTGTCTGAACAAAACATCCATCCTAACGTAGCAAAAGAACTGACAGCGATGTTAGACTTTGCATCCGATTGGGTTGAACTGTTTGGTTTGTTCATGAAACAAGTGAACGAATTGATTGAATGTCTGAACGTGACGGCTGAACGCCTGAAAGCGCTGAAGGCAAACAAAAAATAAAAAGTAAAAGCTACCCCTAGACCACAAGGTCTAGGGGTAATCTTTATTTTCACGCTAAAAACCAGATATAAAGGTGGGTGCAATCCATCGCCACTCCTGCCAGCGTGGTCCTGTCATTGGCCCACACCAGACCCGTTTCCAGTGTGCCCTGCGAATGTGAGCTGCGCGATGCGGCGTTAAACAGATTCTCCTGCCTTCCCTGCGTTGCTTCTCTAAGTCTTCGCGTTGTACTGGACTGACGTCAACAACGACAGGTTCTCTGCGTGGAAGGATTTCTGTATCAGGTACGTAACGTGTCGTTCTACCACGGTATTCCCGTCTCTCGCGTTCCGATTTCTTCACCCGCGAGGAAAGATATAAACCGATATGTACCTCATCCAGAAGTTCCTCGTCCTTTGACTCGTTAGCAAAGTAAGGCTCTAAACTAACAAAGTCATCTGCCTTTCTGTTGAACCGATAAATCTTGGTTGTCCAACAGTGCCGCTGATTTATCTCCACCCACCGTAAAACGAACAATACTTCTTCACCTTCGAATTTACGACGACCGATAAAGAGCGTAGCAGGGAGTTCGTTAATCTTGACAGTCACGGAAAAGGTGAATGAAGGGATGGCTTCAATCCACGCGTACGGAATATCCGTTAAACGTTCTGTGTCTGCAAGTAACGCCATCAGCTCGTTATCAGAGATAATTTCAATACCTGCGTATTGCCAACCCAAACCTAACGATTGACGGATAGAATACGGCACCTGTTTGGTGGTGCCGAACTCACGGTACGTTGGGTCGTTAACGGGCAGAAAGGTTACGGGAAGTTGTCTCTTGTGTTCCCTGACAAACGTTAGAAAACGATCTTCTTTCAGACCAAACAAGTCTTTGTGTGCAGTCTCTATAGCTTCACTAATACGTCGAAGCGTGTCTCCATAAATTCTGCGTCTTAACATTATAATTCTCCTAGTCTTGCGTGTGGGGTACGTAGCCTCGGACAAATGTCGGTGGAATCCAGCAAAGTTTTCTTTTTCTTTCACCGTTTCTTGGGCCAACCCAGTATCTACGCCAGTGTGCACGACGAATATGTGCAGCCTTGGCGTGTTTGATACCCTCCATGGTTTTCAAGTCGGTGTTAAATCCTTTTAGATATTTCACTTGTCCTGGCGTGATGTCTATTTTAACGTCACGTTCACGAGGTTTGATTTCGTGACTTATGCTACCATTCTTTTTGATTTCTTTGAACTTAATGTCATTGAAAGACCCTCTGAGATTAGGCGGGATTAGCGTACAGAGAAATATCAACGATATGGCGGTTTTGGCCAGTGATAGCCATAACGTCTTCTCTTGTTCGGTCTGTACGCCAGTTGTATAATCGATTTCAACAAGCCCGTTTCCAACGCTACATATCTCTAACGAGCAGGTGGCGATCGTGGTAACGCCTTCTGTTAACCCGTAATCAGTATTTGTAGCAATTATAATAAACCTTCTCTCCCCGTTTTTTCGATAACCGAGAAAGAAAGTCTCATCCTCTTTACCTACATCGATTGCCACAGTCCATGTGGGTATAAAGTCCAACCATTCTTCGGGGAATTTACTGGGCATCTCAGTCTCGAAAACAAGTTCTCTAAGTGCTCGATTGGATATTAAGGAAGCACCACCGTATAGCCATCCAATTGCCAATGTTTGTGCGTGAAGGGAACGGGGATCTTTGAGACCTAACTCAGCGTCGTAGGGTATAAAGGCATTAGTTAAATGCTTACGATTCTTTTTTATCCATTTCGAGACGGGATTTTCTTTTGTTTGATTTTCTTCCATGACATTTTCTAGATGCTGACTCCCCATTTGTCTAAGGCAGTCTCTAATACCTTTTACTTTTTTACTTTTGTACAAATACATGGTATATGCTCCTAAAATGGTTAAAATAAAATAACCCTAGCCGAAGCTAGGGTGTCTATTAGTCGATCTTGACGTAGTTTGGATAATTAGCTTTTAGCCACTCCCACAGCTGATATGCAAGTTGGTTTTGGTCAGCACTGATAAGAGCCACTATTTCATGATAAACGTTTTCATTACTCCATATCTGACTATAAAAGCGTCGCCATTCGGGAACAGTGTACGGTACGATCACGTCAGGCATATATCCACTGTGCAAATCATTAGTTATCGAGAGTAGGGTTTTGATACGCACGTCGTAAAGCCGACGCCCGATAGAAGTCCATGTAATAGGACCTGAATGACTGAAGAAATTGTCCAGATTCATTAGTAACATCGCACGATATCTCGCAACGATAGCGCTCGCTGCATGTGAAGCTATCCAGATGGCGTCCACTGTTTTCGGAGCTAACAAGTTACGGATAGACTGTTCTGTGCGATCGCAGTGGTTCAGAAACTCGTGGACAAAGTCGCTATTAGAGAGATTGATAATTGCATTTAAGTTCATTTTACTGTCCTAAAATTGGGTAGAGACTGTCAATGGTGTTTAACAGCGCTTTTGTAATTTCGTAGTTGGTTTCTTTTAGGATGGCGAGACAAACGGTGATGTAAACTTCGATTGCTAACATGATTTCTTGTTCGGTCAGCAACGGTTCGGTACCGCCAATCCCGTAACGCTGCGCAGTATACTCAATTTCAAGTTTCAAACGTTTCCATAATGCCTCGTTGTCGGTTAAACGTGCACAGGCACGATCAAAACGTCTTTTATAAACGCCGATCTTGTGGTCAATTTCACGACGCAGTTGGTCGACTTTTGCGGTATCATCAAGAGTGATGGTGACGTTGTCAACTAAACAGTAATGTACTGTGTGTCGTAAGTTGTGTAATGTGGCGGCAGTAACGACCTGTTCTTGATGACTGCTAAAGCCGTGAGCACCACAGAGCTTGCGTGCAACCGCGCTAGAGATTTTCTCCTCTAACTCAATCGGCGTGGTAATGGTTGTTTTCTTACGAAATTGAATTAAAATATCCACGGTTATACTCCTTTAGTTTTTTCGTATTTTGATGACAAGTAAATAATCTCGGAACTGCACACCCTTTTCACTAATGCCAAATTTTCAATAAAGATATCTCGAATGCGAGATATGGTTTCATTAGTAAGGATATCGCTCCAGCACACGGTATCCACGATGTTGGTTTCAGCATTCTGTTGCTGTATAACGCCAACGTAAATCGTTTCGAAATCGTCTGGGGAATGCCTTTGTAAATAGTGTGCTGCGTCGACGAACGCCTTTTCCAGTATTGATTCTACCGTAGTGTCTGGGTCAGTTACACGAACTAAGTAAGGTCGTTCTATCACCGCGTGAATCCGTCTTTCTAGCATGTCTACCAGAAAATCCACCATCGCCTTAGCGTCTAAGATCACCACGGTTTCCCCGTTGTTCTCTTTCGTCAGTTTTCTCTCGTGCACTGCTATCGCGTCGTGCAGTTCTAACGTCACTTTATTTCGCATTTCAATAAGTATTTTATTTAGCCTGTCGCGTGACTCGCTGAGTGAGAAATCAATAAGTAATTTCATGTTAATAATCCTGATAAATTGCCTGACCACGATCTTCACGAATCTGGCAGTATGTTACAACAGTACCGTTAGGGATTTGTGCGCCGCTGTCTTCAAGGTAAATAACGCCCGTAGCTTCACAGAGATAAAACGACCACAATCGTGAGATACCAAGCCGTGCGTTCTCGTAGTGACTGAATGGCCAGAAACCACAGTGAATCTCATCATAGTCTCCCCGTTCTATCCCGTAAGCAATCATTTCTTTTTCCCATAACGTACATTCAGCGTCGTAAGTCGAAAACCAGAAACCAACGAGATTCTTTGTCCGCTTAACGTTCATTAAGTCGTTATAAATGGGAAAGAGTGCTTTATTGAAATTTTCTAACATCTCTGGAGAGAATAGAAAATTCATGTAGTATTCTAGCCATTGATAAACGGCTTCCCAGACATCTTCAGAAGAGAAATGTTCGAATACGGCGTCATCGCAATCGTAGTTATCGAAGATCCCTGAGAGATCTATTTCGACGACGCCGCGAAGGTCAAAGTTTCTGTTGGTATTGACAGCGTCAATAACCTCAGCGATGAGACGAGTAAAGACGATTGTGCAGGCGGTTTGTGCGGTATAAAAGAATTCTCCTTGTACGGTTGACCACCTTGGGTCCTTCAAATGTTCATTGAAGTATTGTGGCCAAATTTTATAAAAGATTCCCTCGAACAACGAGGGATTAATACGTTGTAATTGAGGGACATAAACTTTCAACATGGTGATTAACTCCGAGGGTTCTACACCTGAATAATATCTATCTAAGAAAATTTTTAGCGAAATAAGGATCGATGTGAAACTCTTTCACGAGAGAATCATAGCCGGAGTGAATCTGATCGGAGTTGAGCAGGAAACGGTCTAGATCGTGAGGCAATATCCAGGCGTCACCTTGTTTGAAAATAGTGTGACCTACAGTTTCTGGAGAAAGCCGAATTTCTTCCGGGAAGGGATACGTTTGTTTCAAATCAAGGTCGGTGGGTTTTAAGGTAACTAAACGAACGGGTCGTTTACTGGCCACCTCCTTAACGAATTGGTTACGATCAAACCAGATAATCTTTTCAGGGTAGCTTTCCAGCTCACTCCAGACTTTGTTAATCACCAGATTAAAGTTGTGTTGCAGTTCCCCAGACTGGTTAGCGTAGCCTAAGCACTCTTCTACCAATGCCGGATTACCGTAAGTGTTCGTAGTACCTTGCGCAATCACCCGTTGTGGGAAACAATCTTTCGGTATATCACAACCTGCATTATACAATGCGATAATTTCCCACAATGAGCGTAAGGCGAGTTCAAGTGCTACTTCTCCGAGTGTATAGTGGTCGTCAGAATAGGGGGCTTTAAAGCCCCACTGCTGACGCGCAATTGCTGAAAAGCGTATCTGAATATAACTCGGTGCCATCGATAACGCTTGACTAAAAACAATCAGCATCAAAGTTCCTTATCGGTCAATATTCGTTTGTTTGAATAATAACCACACCACAGACCGTGATACTTCTCACCGATATACACTAACGCGTATTCAACGTACTGACGTTCTGGCCGACGTACAGCGACGTAGAATCGTCCATTCGGTTCTTTGATACGGTTGATTTCCGTACGCGTCGGTAGGTCGATAGCGCGTGTCAAAATAGTTTTAACGCCAACCTTCCCGTTAGGGATTTTAATGGAAACGTCAAACCCTTTATCCACGTTTCGGTAAAAGTCTTTGGCGGGTTTACCTTTTTCGTCATAAAGCAAGTCGGTAATGTCGTTTAAGACAACGTTCGATTTGCCTTCCAAACAGTCACGCAGCCACTCTGCCAGTTCATCACGAATGGAAATGCAGCGGTATGACAATAACGCGGGACGCAGAATACGACTGATAGACAAGTCTTCGTACATCCACAAGTTTTTGTCTTCGCTAAAGTGCATTTTGTCAACCGGAATACCGTTAGCCGCTGCTTCCGCAAACTTCTTACGTTTTACGAACAGGTTGAACACAACAGCGATAGGGTCAAACTGACGCAAACGTGGTACGCCCTCCCAGGCTTTAGCAGCGTGGGCGTTAACCAAATCGTAAACGTTCGTCCACGGCTCACGTGTAAACATCACACAGAACTGCGCATCAGGAATGTATTTCCCAACGAAGACAATATCGTCCTTCTGTTTTGCGTGGTTACCCCCGAACATGTAATAGAGATTTTCACCGTTTACTTTAACTGTAGGGTGCTGCTCATTTACCATCGGGTAGCAGAACTTGGTTACGCAAATATCAGGAAACGCGGCAACGTTAACGCCTTCGCTAACGATTTCTTCCTGCTGTTCTTCCGGGATTTCGTCTGCTGACCAGTACGCCTGATAATCTAAGCCTTCCCCGTGTGCAGAGATGGACGATCCTTTTCGTGCCAGCCCGTCAGCCCGTTCGTTACCGTAATGACCAGAATGTCCTTTGATTTTAAGAACACGAATCCCTTTTCCTTCACGCTTCAGACGTTTCTTAATTTCCCACATCCGTTGAACCAGCTCAAGGTTCGCGATAGGGGTTCCATCAGCCCGTCGCCAGTCCCGCTTAGCCCAACCGTCAATCCAATCGTTAAACGTATTCACAACGTAAGACGCATCGATATAGATAATGTAGTTCTTTGCAACGAACGGTGCTTTTTCGAAAACGGTTAAAAAAGCAACAATCTCTGCAACGTCAGAGTGGTGGTGTTTCGGTACCGGAATAACGCAGTCCACGAACTCAACAGAGTCCGGTAACGCAGGAAGTTTTTCCTCTTTGTTAATCTGGCGATAGCCGGAGGTCGTAATCCCTTCGGGAATGGTAGGGTGGCGATAAACGCCACCGTCAACAATCTCTTCCTTGTTAAACAGGTAGCCGTGAATCCCACCGCCTGTCCCCATCGGTGAGGTTAAATGGCTACCGTCGGTATAAAGTACAGCAACATCAACGTTCTTCATTCTTAATCCCTGGTTAACTGATCACGAATCTGTGGTGGAATATACTCACCGGTCTTCAGTTCTTCGTGACAGGCTTTAGCACGTTCGTACCCGTACTCGCGAGTAATCAGTGCAAGGTGATAAATACGTGCGGTGGTATAAGCTTCTTTCGCGGCATCCCACAAAGCATGGTGTTCAAATGCCGGTTTACCCCGCGTCCAGTAAACTTGCTCAACGGTCAAGTCAGGTTCAAAACCAAACGCCAGCGCTAAACGCTCTGCGGTGCGGTCGCTGTCTAAGGCACTGAACTTACGGAATTTACCTGGAGGGACGTCGCATTGTGCAAACGCGTTCATGAAAATCGGAGAATCGAAATCCGGGCCACGCATGGTAATAACAAAATTGTGTTTACCGGTGATTTCGTCTAACCACTTACGCATCGCCCACAGTGCTTCCGGCATAGGTGTTGTCCCACCCCATGCTTCCGTGTAGGCTTCGCGAGACGGCGCGTATTCAGGTTCCCCTTTACCTTCCCACCATCCTACGGTCTGTGGGTCTTCGTGGAACACAGCTTTTGCTTTAGGGTCGTTAGGGTCAATACGCATATACGACGACCCTACCATTTTTAAAGTCGGTACGTCAAAGGCAACTAAGCCTGTGGTTAACAGATACGCATCGGGACGCAGTGATTTGGTTTCTGCGTCAGCACCAATTACCAGCGTCGGTAAGGTGGGTTGAATCGTTTTCGGGTATGTCATGTTAAGCTCCTTTCTCTATACATTAGAAGGGGGTTAAACGTTAAAAAGAAAATACCTCCTGTACCCCGAAGGATACAGGAGGCGTTGTCAGTTCAAACACGTTGTCAGATACTGATCGTAGGCGTCTAATAAAGCTTGCCGGTCAGAGCGATAATTCCACAACAACGAATTCAGTTTACGTGACAAATCCAGACTGATTTCTTGTGGCGTTAACGCTTTGTCGTCTAAAAACATCTTTTCTGGAACGGAATGTAATTTAGGAATTTCAAACCGTTCGCAGATAGGTGCTAACATCGGTGGATTCCACCCGCGTTTGACTGCTTGCTGATTTAAGTTTCGTGTGTAAAGATAAACGTAATAAGCGTATGTATTCACATCCGCGACATATTCCCGCATCGCGTCTTTATCAATCTTCCAATTTAGCATGATAGGCGGCGCTGGCGGAGGTTGTAATGCAGTATAGGATGACCGTTTACCGGGTTCTCCATAGCTATTACTCACCAAACCCACGCACAAAATCATGATGAATAACAGCGATTTCATCGGTTACTCCTTAGGTGAGGATAACGTCTTTATGATCTCCTGACGGAAACTGTTAGCGTTCTGACTACCAACAGGTCGCGCCGAAGCTTCTTTGCGTTGTTCTGGTGTTGAAGCTGGGCTAACAGGAGTTTCTGGTTTCTTAGGTGTTAAATCTTTGGTAGAGTTGTCTTCTTTTACCGAGCTGTACCCGCTTTCATATGGCGGTTTCTGGCCGAGGCAAATAAAGAGCTTGTCGTATAGTCTACCATTATCATCTTTCAGTTTGTCACGATCTTGCTTCATCTCTTGGTAAGATTGCGACATGTATTGATCATGAGATTGTACGGTAACGAGCTTGTGAAACTGCACTACGTACGCATAGGAGACGAAAGCCGAATAGGATAACAAGACTGTGATGATTAAAGTCATTATCTTGTTTGCTCTTGATACGTTTTCTCCTTCTCCTGGTTTAAATGCTTCCATCAACATCTGAATGAAGAACGGAAGCACTTTAAGAAATGAACCCATTGCTCACCTCGGAGTATTTTTAATTATGTTAGACTTACAAGGTTTTATTCAGATACCGGCTCTGTTTGACAATCAGGACGGCGTCACCGCTCCGGTAGGTGAGCTGTCTGATCTGACCCTCTCGTACGCGAAGAGTAAACAGACGTTTACTAAATCCAATCTGCAAGTGCAGTTGGTGACATTTACGTCTAAACGAGAAAAACAGACGGTTGTTGTTCCAGCCGAGTTTTCTGATCATATTCTAACCGTTTCTCAATGGATTTACCAGCAAGCCATCTTGGGGAATCTGAGAAATGACGAACTTGAATTCCAGCGCCTATTATTAGGCCAATTCCAATCAACCATTTCCGGTGTCCAGTCCGGTGCGATGATCCAGACGAACAGTAACTGGTTCCCACGTTGGGTGAGCTGGAAATATGAAGCAACAACAGATCAAGTACAAGATGACACTGATGTAGATAACCAAATCATAGTTTGGTTCTCGGATGAAGACTTCGACCAGGACTACACGGGTTTTGAAATCGAAGTGCAAATGCCGATTGAGCCAATCGACACGTTCTTGGCCACGAAGTCAGTCGTTGAAAAAGCGATGGAAGGGTTTAACCTTACCGAACACCATAAGAAAATCAACGAGTTAATGGCAGGGTTCCCGTATACTGCCATCCAGACTAACTACTACACCTGGCATGACCAAGAAAACTACGAGTCAACACTGGTTGTTCCAATGTCGGTTATCATTTACGGACGCGCAGGAAAAAACCCAACGAAAATAAAGCAAGCGTTGCGTGAACACATTCTTGCAAACTCCAGCTTTACGGTTCCGATTGGGGTGAAGGTATTCCCTGAGATCTTTACCACCACGAAATTCACAATGGTTCCGGGGTGGAAAATCCGTGGTATACCGAATGAGGAAGACGTGGCGGCTCTCTATTCCCCCATCCTTCCATATGATTTCTGGGTCAAAGCCATTACAAAGTTTGGGGAATGGTCTGATCAGTCTGTTGCAGAAAGAAATAGTAAAACGGTAAGCAAACCGACGACGGATGTTACCGATTTACCGACCGTGTACAAATCACTGAACATGGTGGTTATCAGTGGTCCTGAGAACGACACTCGTAAGAATACCTTACACGAAACGTTACCAGACTACGCACTGATCGCAACAACAAACCCAGACATTGCACGAATGTCGAAATCCACCACCGAGTGGTTAGCGTTGTTCTTCCAGGCGTTAATTGCAGCGGAAGAATACCATCCGTACCAGACCAGTCTGGATGTCGTGAAACTCGTTGATGAAGCCGATCCAGATAACTACTTCTGGGTGTTCGAATACGATAACGTCGAATACCGTATACTGTCTCGTAAATCGAAATGGTACACTGAAATCGACGAGGAGTAATGAATGGCTACGCGTTTACCTCTTTTGGTTCCCGTTAATACAACGGGTTTATTTAAGGTAAAAACACCGTTTACGTTAGCCGAAACGGTTATCTTCACGGTGGAGGCATCACGTACCTTCCCAGATTTAGTACGTCAGAATATTGATGTTTACAACGAGTATTACAAGCCTGTCGGGTTGGAGCGAGAAGAATATCTTGCTGATGCTACCGTTAACGCGTCAATACTTACGTTTAAATCACGCGATGGCCAAGTCGTTTATATTCCTGACACTTACGTGGAGTCGTGTCCTGGTTTATCAGGAATTGCGTACCAACGTAATGTGATGGTGGTGGACTTATCGTTTGTACCGGATTATGTAGATGTGTCGGTGATGACTAAAGACGTTTCGGATATTCTTACCCGTACGTTGGGTATTGACCCGAAGGTTGAAATCACGACCATGGAGTATGAAGGGAAAGTGACGGAGGAGCAACACCTGCAAATGGAAGCAGCTCGGAAAAGGAAAATTCGAGAGGCTATTCCGTTGTCAGAACAAGTTACTTCGTTGACAAACGAAAACAAAAAATTAAAAGAGTTAAACAACCAGATGTTAGAGATTCTTAAAGCTAACGGGTTAGTTAACTAAAAGAAATTACCCTACTCCTTTTCGGGAGTAGGGTAGCTTTTATTTTAAATGTCGACTTCTAGTTTACGGTAATCGATGACGCCTTGAGCAATCATAGCAGCAACATCATTCCAGGTACGAAAAATGAAGTAAACGGTATTCCCGTTTAAAAAGATATTGGATTCTTTATCCGGGAATTCATCTTCGTTGAGGTAGTAGTAGGGTTTATCGAATGGGAAGTCACGCTCATCAGAAGAACCAAGTACCGCATAACGATTGCCACAATCGAACAGAATCTTCCAACCTGATACTTCACTATTAATATCAACACGATCGACGATTTCAACGGTAATCGGAGAATGATCAAGAAAACTGATCGTAATTCCCTCGCAATACCGTTTGAACCGCCAAATATCCGTAGGTACAATTTCCGATGCTGCTATAAGGGAATAAAGTTGTGTTGTGGTGATCTTTTTGTAAACGTTATTACCATCTCCCAAACGGTCAAATAAGAAATTAGCCAGGAAATTTATATCCTTTAAACGTGTACGGAAAACAGAACCACGACGAATACCGTAAGCCAGGTGGGTTAAATATTCAGACGATGGAAACATTTAATACTCCTAAGATGGAAAAAAGAATAACCCTACTCCCGGAGGAGTAGGGGACTTAAATTACTTTTTGGCTTGACCCAGGTTTTTAAGAACCAGTTCACGAATGTACTTTTGAGTACGTTTCTTCGCTGGTAAAGCCATAAGGGTGTCAACGATTTCCTGCCCCCCGATAACCTTGCTGACGAGTTGTTGAACTTGGAAGAGTTCCGCTTCTTCGTCACTGATCTCATTAGCTTGGTCTTTCTGACACAATGCTTCTACCAGGTCAGCTACGGATATTTCTTTTTCGTCACCAGGGAAATCCAGATTTAACGATTCGAAAACATCACGTTTAACGAGCACAGATTTCAGATCATCGTAGTTTTCACAGACAGCGACTTCTGTACCAGAGACTGGTAGTTCGTCGTCGGCAGCAAACAAATCACCCAGCACTTTATGACTGTGCTCTATTTTTAAAGTGTGGAATGTTTTGGAGGCGTTGGTTAAGACGTAACCAATATGCGGCCAGCTGCTTAGAATGAAACAAACCGTACTTCCAGTTACACCGATATTGCCCTGACGTGCATTAAAAAAGATTTCTTCAGTGCGAGAAATCTGACCCAGGTCGAAATAGTTTTCTTCTTTAGCCGCGACGACTTCATACTGATTCTTACCCTGCTCTACAACAACTAACCAGTTACCGTGAGCTTCGTGATTGTAGTTTGTTGCTGGAAGAGTTTCGTTACTCGTGCGTGGCTTAATGTCAATGGAAGCTCGACGCATACCCATTGCAAAGTTGAACTTAACTCCGTCTTGATACCCTGAGGCGTAGTCGATCGGGATAATTTCCGAGACACGTTCAATATCCATAATTGTTTCCTGCGTAACGCTTGCAGGATCGGTACCAATTAGATAATTAAACAGAAAGTCGGCTGTAACATCTGCCGATTTCCGGAACTGTGGGAAATTATGACCACGGCGAAAAATATTAGCCAGTGTGTAGATTACTTCAGATGGAAAAGTCATTTTAATAGTCCTCTTTAGGTTTGTTCAAATCAACTAAGGGTTTTGTAAAAAGTTAGAAAAGTGGGAGGTTACGCCATTGGCCTACGGAATAGAAAGCCTTCGGGTGCTTACGAATATAGTCTTTCGCTTCTTCCGGTAACCAGCGCTCACCCGCACGTTTCTGCTGGGCAACAATAACAGCCAGCAGCAAATAAGGATTCTTTGACCCAGGGAATTTTGCATTCGTTTCTAGCGCAATATCCAACATCGATTCCCATCCCAGTGTTTTAGACTGTGCGGGTAAACGGTCTTCGATATACATCAGCCAATTCATGATTTCTCTGGGTTTAAATGGACAGGTATAGTTCGCCCAGCTTATCATGCAAAACTTAATAATCTTTGCAAACACCCACAGCGGTATAGACACGAATACACAGAAAATCACCATTTGTTTCGTAGGGACGTTTACGAACGTCACTAACAATAGAACGGTGATTACCTCTAATACCACGAACCAAAAGCGGGTTGGGTAACGCCAGATAAACTTCAACATAGCTTTGCTCCTTTAGGGGAATAAATAAAAGTACCCCTAATCCGATTGGATTAGGGGCAAGTATTAGAAGAACGGTTGGTTTGGAATCACAGCAAATTCCAGAACGAAGATGTGCTCAGGGGCATCTGCCTGTCGCCAGATTTTGTGTGTAGTCGCCAGTTTTTCCAGAATCGTCAGGAAGCTACGCTGGCAGTAGGTGTTCTCACCCAACAGCAGATTCTGTAACTCTACAGTGGCTTCCATATACGCTTCTTTAAAGACCTGGTTCGGATTGTATTTACCGGTGTAGTGCCACAACAGAACTTTCCCTTGTTCCGTGTCTTTCACACTCGGACGTAATCCGCAAATCCACAACAAGGCAAGGTTGACGTTCCAGTCAAACTCTAAACCTTCTTCTTCGTCATCACCGAAAGCCGTTTTAAGGGCATCGTAAAACTCATGACGCGTTGCAAAGTCTTCGTCGGACTTTATCTGGTCTTCGCTACTGCTACGAACGATGCTATATACATCCTGGGCAGTAAGTTGGGTAGCCTTAGTGATACCTTTATACCAATCGGTTACAACGATGCTCAAAGGGTGACTCCTTGTTTAAATGGAAAACTGGTGTTTATCGTATCCCAAATTCGGTTAACTTCCGCTAACTGAATCTGGCGTTCTGGTTTCTTCGCAAACGCAAGCTGACGAGATGCTACAGGTTTGTCGATTTTCGCACTGTAGAACGTTGCATCTTTCATAAAGCTCGCCATTTCTCGTTGTGCTGCCCGAGACTTGCTTTTAATCCTGGCGTGTGCACCGCTTTCACCCCAGTGATAAGCCAATGCAATTTCTGCAATAGTGGGCTTGCGTTTGAGTCGTTTAGTCAACCCCTTTTCTAAATGTTTAACGTAGACGGAAGCCAATAGCACCGCATTACGAGGATTATACAAATCCGCGTTACGACTAAGTCCGATTTCATCGCCATAGAGTTTTAGCAAATTACGCTTTGTGCTCGGTAACATCTGAACCAGACTGTGCGCTTTAGACGTTCGATTATACGCCTTCGGATTAAACCGCGATTCCCGATAGATTAGCGTGGTCATCAACTTAGGATCGACGCCCTGCTTTCGGGAGATTTCCACAATCAACGGTTTTACACGTTCGAAACGGTCTTGAATCATTTCGAATTCACGATGGTGTTTGGTACTGGGTGCGGATTTGGATGCGTATGCGTTAAACGCGAAAAGTGTTACCAGTAAAAGAAAGAAAATACGAAACATACTAGTTCTCCAGTTGGATTTATACATTTCCGTGTTCCGTAGAACGAAATCACGGCGCGGACAGCTGGAACTCCTTTGTTGTGTGCCCTAATGATAATATCTATTTAAAAAGGTTTGGAATTAAAGGTTTTGCTTCTTGGTAAAGCGTATCGGGTAAATAGAAACGGTAATGTTGTCTCCTCGGTACGAGTTTCTTTTCGATGAACAAAAAGATTTGTTGACGTTCAGCTTTTGTCAACCAACCGTTAGCCATTCCCAACGGCGGTAAAGCCACCCCACCCTCTAAGTTTTCTGCGGCATCTGCCAACGCGGTGATACCCGCGATAACATAAGAAACCTGGGATTTCAGTTTCCAATGTGTTTTGGTTGGTAAGAGAATGCAGTTTTCCTCGGGATAAACGTACACATTCCCTATACGTATTTCGTTAGCGAAGCAACGTTCTCGGTAGTCCTGATAAAGCCCAGGATAGCGTTCTCTGCACGACAACGCGATACCCCGACCCATTGCCCCTACGCAATTTATCGTAACGACCTTGAAGCGCTCAGGGGCGTTAAACAGGTCGTTGTCAATTTCCGATTCTGGAAGTATCGTTAGCATAACGGTCTTACCGAGTGAGGTAAGCATAATTGATGTACAGGGATAAACCGCGTACCACCAATCGCCAACTCAACCAAAATCGCTATATACGTTTTAGACATTAACGATTCCTTTTCACCCATTGACTGATAACGGACTCTAGCCCTTCATGCTCAAGACCGAGGCGTTTCATGGCAAGATGCAATTCCAGCGTGTGCGTAATCTGTTCTCGGGTTTGGGCATCATTCATTTTCTCCCAGACCTTCTCCAGATTAATGTTAAATCTTGACAGCATATACGCTTCACGACACGCACCACGACGCCACAAACTCGGTTTAACGAACGGTAATTCGATTTCTGGAATCAGCCACAGTAGTTTATTAACCCGCGTAAGTTCACTACCACCGACTTCGTGACACTGATAACAGATTTGTAAGATGTCGCTGTTATTCAGTGGTTCACTAAATAGATACGGGGTTTGGGTTCCTGGTAACATCTGGATTCTCCTTAGGCTCGAAAGGTGATTCAGGTGGCAGCGTTCCTAACGCACCTTGAATACAGGCTGTCAGTTCAGGTTTACCAAAACACACCTGACCGATCTTACCCATGTTGGGATGCTGGAGAAATGCTTTTGCGCGTTCGTATTCTTTCCAGCAAATGCTTGTATCCATTCCACCTACACCGAAACTGTTTAACATAAGTAGCTCTCTTGACGTAAAATTCTCACACTCATAGTGAGGAACGTCAAGAGAGCCTTTTATTGTTTTAGAAAGTTTTGCTGAAGTCCACCCATTCTTTATCGTGAGAATAGGTTGCTTTGTAGCCACGACGAATGAAATACTCTTTCGCTTCTTTGCACTTCGTGTACATTCCAATGGCAATTTCACCGAATGCTTCATCAGCGGCTATCGCTTTGAAGATTTCTTTCATTACCCCACGCTGACGGTAATCAGGCAGCACGTACAACGAACGAATTTTGAGTACCCCGTTGCGATTACGGTAACTGCAATAACCCACCGCAACATCGTCGATATAAATCAGAACAACACAGTTGCCTTCGATCAGTTGACGCACGTTTAATTTCGGTACAGCGGTTTTGATTTTCAGCATCGTTGCTTGATGATCTAAGTAACGGTAATGAAGTGCGAGTAAATCTTTCGCTTGTTCTTCATCGATTTTAGAAAGTGCGTTCAACAAATAAATTTCCATTTATCAGACCTTACAGACGCAAAAAGATGAAATTAAAACCAACGTCCAATGATAAAAGCGGCTGCGGCAAGAAGCAGTACGGTAATAAAACCCGCACCCCATGTTAGTTCCGCGTTGTATAAAGCGCCAATTGCAGCATTGGTAGTATTGACAACAGTCATGGTTTTCCCTCGTAAAACACCCTCCCAGTTACCCAGGAGGGGGTCCTAACTTAACTGTGCGTAGAGCCTTTGAAAGCCCATCCGTACTTATTAATCAACCAGTTGAGGGATTTCCCAATAATCCACAACGACCCAAGAGTTAACAGAATACCCTCAATCATGACTTCCCTCCAACACACCGCCACTCACATTCGCGTTGGTGCCAAATTGAACCCCAGGCGAGTCTAATCGCGTACGCTAAGACCACCCATAAAATCGCTGTTATACAAAATAGCACGTACAGAATGGCAACCAGTACCATGACGCTAAACCCTAAAACGCTTAGTAACTGACGCCACCAATCAGTTTGCGTAGACAATTTTTACTCCTTCGTTGTAAACCGCAGGCAGTGTTACGCCTTCAGGTTCAATAACACAGTATGCGGCTTCGTTAAGTTTTGAATGAATTTCTGCTTCGTGTGACACCACCAGTAACTGAGAGAACTCACCGGAATTCGCCAAGGTTTTAATAAACCCAACGAGGTTATTTCGGTGTTCTTCATCCATCCCTTCTGACGGTTCATCCAACAGTAGCGGATACTGATGAAGTTTCAGGGCCTTGTAAGCGGTTAAACGAAACATCAAATTAAAGATGGCTCGCTGTGCTTTTGACCCTTTTCGTACATCAGGTACCGGTTCAGGATGGGTTTTCAACTGCACTGGGAACGTGTAGTCTAAGTCACCGTCGGTTAAGTCACACGGCATGACCCGCATAGGGTAGGTCCAGACTTGTTCGATATACCGCGTCATCAATTCCGTGATTCTCACGATAGCGTTGTAGAAGTATTTGCGTAGTACCCCTTTCTCGGGTGAGAACGCTTGAATCATCAGTTTGTTATTAAATTGCTGTGCTTGTAAATCTGATAACTCCTTTTCTAACGCAGTAAGTTGGTTGAGTTCGTTTTCCATCTGACGGTACCGTTCCCGTGCTGTGGTGAACGCGTCCAACTTGTTTTCTCGGGCGTTTAATAACGTTTCGACTACCGTGTTGGTTAATGTTACCTTAACATCGTTCTCTAAACGCTCAAAAACCGCATTAAAATTGTCTACAGTGGCTTTAAGTTCGTTTAGATAACAAAAGGTATCATTAGCAACTGCGTGCTCTCTACGGCGCTCTGAGAGCGTTTCTGTCGCCTTACCCAAACGTTCCTGCTGGAAAGCAATTTTCTGCTGTAGTGCACCGTCAACGTTACCTACCGCTGCAACCGCGTTTGCCCACTCTTTTTCCGCTTTAGCAAAACGCTGTTTCGTTTCGTGGTATTCAATCGCAGAATAAAGTTCACGATCGAACTCTGCGCACAAACTGCCGAACTGACTGCGGTTATCCGTAAAGACATTCCGCTCCTGGAGACGTTTAAAGAACAAACTCAATACCGGGTCTTTCGAATACGTTAAAACGATTTCTCGTACTTGACGCATGTAGTTAACGTCCGACTCCAATTCCGTACGGTCTCGCAACACGGAATCAAGTTGAGTCTGTAACGTATTACGTTGCTCCATCTGCCCACGAATGGCTTCTTCCAATTCAGGCAAAGAACGACGGACACCCGGACGGAATTTAAACTGACACTGCGGACAATCAACCTCGGCGGTTTCTAAATAATGATTCCGTTCGTGATTGAGGTTCTGCAATACGTTTTCAACGCGTTGTAGTCGGTCACGTAACCCAGACGAGTTTTGGTCTAAAGTCAACAGTTTCTCTTCCAGTACGTTCAACCGTTCCGTTGACTTAATGGCGTCCAGCGTTGTTCCTAAACGTTGTCCCCAGACACGCGCATCCGTCGCTGCTTTAAGCTGGTCGATGTTAACGGTCTCTGCAAACAGTTCAGGGAAAAGGTGCTCAGTGTCCCACTGCTTTAATAACTCGCGCAGTTTCGCAACCGTGTTTTTTAACCCTTCATGATTTCGCATCAGGTAATCTTGGCGGGTAGACTCGTCCATCAACAAAGACAAATCTTTGTTTAACATAGACAGCTCTGTTTCAGCAGAGACCACCGCTTCACGGGCAGTGGCTTCAACGCGTCGTGCTTCCTCTACCTGTTCTTCCGTAGGTAATCCACCACGGTGTTCCAAGATAGCATTAATCGGTGCTTCGATTTTAAGCAATAGCGATTGAATCGTTGCCACTGTAACGTCACGATTCAGACCAGGCAGCTGTTCAATCTGTTTGTTGAGTTCTCGTAAATCTGCTTCTAATGCTTTTAACCGTGTTGCTAACTGCTGACGTTCTTCCTCGTTATCAATCACGCGGGTACGCAACTCTGCAATTTTACGGCTGGTGATTTCAATACCACCGTTTAGCATCGTCAGGTTTTTTCGTAAACGTTGATAAAAACCTAACGCGTACGTTAAGTCTGATGTACTTAAACGGTAGAACCACTTACGGCGCAGTTCCGTCCCTGCATCCGTTAAAAGCACTTCCCCGTTCAGTAACTCTTTAATCTCTTTTGTAATGCCCGTGATTTCTTCTACGCGAGAGTTATACACTTTCGCATTACCTTGCTCGACGATCTTAGTACCCGTCGTCAGGTTCTCGATATCGCAAACCAGTGAGTTGCCTTTACGCGCAACTTTAAACTTGTAACGATGGTCGTTAACCAAACAGATGTTGGTGTAAGAACCCCCGTCACGGAATTCGGATTTCGAAGGTGCGATAGGTAGAAACACGGACAGTAAACTGGTCTTACCGCAGCCGTTACCACCGAGGATAATAGTGGTCGGGGAATGGATAGTAAAATCGAAGGTTTCGATTTCGTGTAACCCCATTCCGGTAAATCCTTTAAGTACAATACGTTCAACTTTTAACATGTCCACCTCCATATTCACGGAGCGTGGTGTAAAAAGAAAAAAAAATAAAAGAGAAGGGAGAGAACCCGAAGGTTCTCTCGCGGTATTACGGCTGATAGAGCTTGTAGCCCATCTCCTGCCAGTTTTGGATATTTTTCGATTGCTCAACCCAAGCCTGGCCTGCATCTGACGCAACAACTTCCATCGTCAGTAAACAAATCAGATTGGTAACGGGAACACATTTGCCTGGCGTAACGTCATCTAAATACACCGGATACAGGTACGGCGATTTGATGCTTTGATACGGATAGGAATAATGCGTTCCTGCGACCCAACCTTCTTCTACCGGACAGAGGTTAAAAGTGCGCGTTTCTGGGATTTCCCCTTCGGAGATCCAGTTTACAACGTCGGCTTTAATACGGCCGTTGTCAATGTAGTAGAACACAACACGTTGTGGGATACCTGCACCCCCGGTAGGGTCTATTGCTTCCAGCGCTTTAAACGGTGTGGTGTTCAACGTAGTACGGTTGTCTAACGCGTACATCAACTTCTCGTAAGCGGTTGGTGTTTTACGTTCAAGATACGCTTTCAAACGCGGGTACGCTAAGAACCCTTCGACTTCTTCCTCCATTAAATCGATGAATAACGGAGAGTGCGGATTAGCTTCGTTTCGATGCATCGCTTCAATAAAACGAACCAAAGTAATTTCGTTCATGTTTCAGTTTCCTTGGGCAAAAAAGAAGCCCCGTACACAGCGGGGCCGGGCTAATCACAGCCCTAAGTGCGTGAGTGATAAGATGGGCTGTGAGACACCCTGGATAGTAGCGTGGGAACGATACATTTCGGCGTTGGTTGAGAATACCTCGTTAGCGATAATGCATTCACCCGTCTCTAAAGATAGGAGATAAATGTAATCGCTCCATACGCTTTGTACCAAGACCCACTCTAAGGATGGACCACAGTCCGATGTTGCTTGCAAATAGTGGAAATAAGGACGTATCGCATCCACCGCCGCATTAAAACGACGATGATAAATTCGAGTTAAGTCAAACGACCAAATTGTTTCCAGGTCAATAGGGCGTAAAGTACGCACGGTTTTGATAATAGTTTCCTGGTCGTTGTGCCGTGCTGCATCAGCAATCAATAACAGTTTCCAAGCCACCGTTAAGTTGTGGCGAATATATTCAGGCTTAGCCGTCAGTTCGTGATGGAATTGGGCTGCTTGATAAACATTAGATAAACGCATTTTAATTCTCCTTTAGGTAAAACAAGTCGTAAAAAGGACCCCGGACGAATCGGAACGAACCGGGGTCAAGACTACACATCAGTAATCTAATTCGATAGCGCCTAGCATCTCACCGCGTTCTTCGATGACGATAAGATGACGGTCACGTGATTTGCTTTTCGCAAGGGTTAATACAACCGTGGGGTCACACGTTTTGGTCGTTACAGGAAGTACCTCTTTTGCTACAGAGTCAAGTACGAAATAATAACCCGCAGGACAGGTTGTTCCGCCGTCTGCTTTTACGAGTATATAGCGTCCATCTGCGCCAACTTCTTGGCATTCGCCTGCATCGCCTTCGCAGACTTCAAAACCCGGTGGGTTGTAGTGATAGTCTGTGTTCGTTGCCGGGGTAAGTAATAAATCGTCGATGTGTGTAGAAGCCATAACTCCGATTGAGAAAAACGCCAACAAAGCGCAGATAAGACGCATGGTTTACTCCTTAGATTTTAAGTTTGTCCTGAGCTACAACGATTGGTGCTCCAGAGGTGTCGATAATACCTACAGTCGGGACACCATTTTTGATTTTGAAGAACGGTTTGTTTTCGCCTGAACACAGTTGGTTGTCTTTGTATTCAATTTTCTGTGCTTTCCAAGTTTCCAGGTTGAGTACCGACATAGGGCTGTCGTAGCACCAGGCACCACCTTGCTCAACAACAAAAACATATCTGTTACCTTTGTATTCAAACAAATTCTTTGTCTGGCAATACAGACCGTCAATTTCTGTGCAGTAGAATTCATCGGTACTGTTGACGTATTTGATACCCGCCGGTAGTTTTACTGTTTTTGCTGCTACGTTAAGAGAGAACAGAACGGTTACAGCAACGAGTAAAGTTTTGATAAACGTTTTCATGACAGACTCCTTAAATTAATTAACCGTAGCTACGTATTTCTTAACCAGATAGGCGAATTCATTAACGCCGATATCGCCAAACCAAACCAGGTAACCTGGGTCGACGTTGTAATAGTAACCTACCACGACATGGGTCTGCGGGTTATAAAGCGTCGTGATGTATTCCCAACCACAAGCATTGCTTTTGCAAGCGGTAGACTCAAGCCAGACTTTGCCGTTGATTTGCACAGGAAAAACATCGCCGCCAGGACCATCCATTACACCATCTTTACCGAATAACCCGTCTAGTCCGACAGGTTTCAACGCTTTATCGATTGCAGCTTTATAAGTCGCATCGTCGGTATAGAGCGTATTGATATCAGGGCACGCACCAGGTTGTTCAGCCCAGGCTTCCGGGTTACAGCTAAGTGCTTGCTTTACGGTAGCCGCTTCTGCGTTAAAGGTAATGCCTGTGAACAGAATAGCCACGAAGAGCATCAGGGTATGTAAACGTTTCATTGTAAATTCTCCATTAAATTATTCAGCGCTACGATTTAAAGTAATACGGCCAATCAATTCTGCATTATGGAAGAAGTCCACAGCAGTATAATTACCGACCTCTAACGGATGAATACTGACCGACATGACTTTTGGTTGTTCGCAGGCGATATCCGTCAGACGTTGGTAGACTTGTGCACGAGTGTCGGCAATGAGTAATCCGGTACACGTTTCACCACGTACTAAGCGATAAACTTGCAGTTTACCGAAACTGCGCATTAACGTAGGGGACTCATCCGGGTTGATAATCGGTGAGTCAGGAGCCGGTTCGTAATGGCTGACATCCGAACCCCCGAAAGCATAAGTGCCAGTAATGCCGATTGCACAGAGAATAATGATTGTATAAAGTATAGTTCTGATATTCATTTTCACGCACTCTAAAAAAGATTATTACTTATTTGTTAGGACGGGTGTGTCCACAGTTCTGGAAGAAAGTTTCAGTCAGACGTTCGCCTTCTACGGTAAAGTTAGCAGCTTCGTTGCCATTGATGTTCACACTGAAAGTTTTGGCGTTACCGATAGCGTTAACGAAAGCCACCCAAGCGAGCTCTGCTTTGTCACTACCATCCACGGTAGGGATGTTGTAAGTTTTGCCATTTACGACAATATCCAACGTGTTGTCTTCAGCGTTAGTTGCACCTACAGGTTCCCCGTAATACCAAACCATGCGACCGTAAAATTTGCGATTCGCAGTTTCAGTGTCACAGTTGATAGACAGTCCGTTTCCGGCGGTGTCTTCAATTTCGTAAACAGCCTGACCTGGGTTCTGTAGTTGTTCCCAGCTATTGATTGCCGCGTGTGCAGTATTGAATCCGATTGCGAAAAGGGCGATTAAAAAGGAAGTGAAGATTTTCATTGTTTTGCTCCTCGTGGGGTTAACAAGTAAAAGAGTTAATCTTAACTCTCACCTGAGTAATATATATCTGAGATTATTTTTAATGTCATCGAACAAAAAATAAAAGGTGGGGCTTACACCCCACCGTTGTTATACATCGAATCGATACTGACGAGAATTGATTAAGAATTCTGTATTCAGTTCGATCCATTCGAGCAGGTCACCCAACGGTAATCGGTTTGGGTTTTCTAACTCGATAGTGGCAATCGGATAAGAGTTTACTAATTCCGTAATTGCCTCAATACCTTCTTGCGTTCCATCGTCTTCTAAGGTAATTATAAACGGCATATCGGTACGCTCTGCGTTCGGGTTATACAGACTGACTTTCGTTGCCTGTACAAACGCCGAGTAATCGTCACGTATGATTCTAATGTCAGGCGCTAACGTTACCCAGAGGTGTTGTCCCGGTCGGAGTTTACGTTTTGCGTAGTTTAAGAACGGATTAGCCGGTAAGTTTTCCAAACCACTGCAAATGTTCCGTAAATGAATTCCTCGCGGATCTTTATAGTCCACAGTGAAGATTCCTACCGGTTCACGGTCTGCCTGTTTTACCAGAAAGGCCAATACCGTGTCCGCTCTCTCAGGTAAGGAAAGCTCTATTCCCTCAAGCTCCCCATCGACGAGGTTTTCTAACCAAACGTCTTTTCTCATTTCTATTAATCGGTACACGGTACCACCTCTTTAGTTATTGAGATTTACATCTGCGATAAACAGCAATTGTTTGCCGTGTTGCTGTACTTCTTTCCAACCTAACTTCATAGCAGTATCAACAACATCAATCATGCTGTAACGGGACATCAAAGATTCTGATTTTGTTCCTGACATTAAGTAAAGTGGCTCATTAGGGCTGCGGTCACGTGCGTCAGGAAGTTCACGTACGACTGCTGAGCCTTCAGGTGCGGTAACGACATGAATCACGGTAAATGGCCTCTTGTTCGTTAAATAGATACGAAATCCAACGTGTTCAGATTCATGAAAGATTTTCTTCACAACCACATCTTTCAGTGTTGTTTGAACATCAGCCCCAGGTAAGATCATAGACTTGCTGGAAACGAAGCAACGGCTATTTTCAATCGTGGAGAAATAATTACGTATCGGCAAACTGGCGTTATGTTCGCGCAGTTTTTTGCTCAGGAGATCGAAGTTCAGTTCTTTAACTTTTTCTAACCACTCTTTGGCTTGTTTAATGTAATAACTACCAACGGCGCGATAAGTTAATACTTTACCTGTACCCACTTTCCAAAGTTTGATGGTTAGTGAGTTTGGCTTATAGCGACGATACTCACCCCGCGTATGGTTGATTCGCTCGTAGCGCTCTACATCGTCAATCGGTGCAGATTCGACCGATTGTAATTGCAACGTACGATCTAGTCTATCGGCGAATAGTAGTGATGATAGCGGAGCTTCGATCATATACGGTTCGGTTTTAAAGATATCGTCTAAATGGACTTTCATTTCTATTTCCTTCTTAACAAAAGCCGCGACTAAAGCGCGGCAGTTAGAGAAAGTGTAGTTTCAGTTATTAAAGGTCAGCAACAAACAGCAGCTGACTGCCGTACGGTTCGACAGATTTCCAACCGTAATCTTTACCGATTGTCGTTAAATGACTGGTATTTATCTTTTTGTCAATCGACCGCAAATGCATCATTAGCGTATTAGATTCTGCCGCATCAAGTAACATCGCAGGTTCTTTTTCAGTGCGGTCATCCGCTTTCGGGAAGAAACTGTAATATTGACTTTTAGGCAGATCGATTGACAAGGTATAATTTTTCTTTGTAACGAATAACGCCATCCCTTCGAAATTGCAATCGAAACGATATTCCCAACCCGCTTCTGCTAAAACGTCTTTTAGCATTTCCATGACTTTAAGCTGGTTAACGCTAGGCAGTCGGTAAATTGCAAGACCACTTGGGAAAATGCGTATACCGTCGACGACACTATCAGTGGTTTCATCAATAAGTTCAGGATAGCGTTGTGAGAAAATGTGATCGCTCTTGCTTTTCTCTTCGACGTCACGAATGAATTGGGCTAATTCGTCTCTTAAGGCAGACATTTGATTTTCTCCTTTGTCTTCAATAATCAGGTGGGGTTCGCCGCTAATTAAAATGTGGTAAACGAGATCGTCGGTAGAACGGTAAGTGAGTTTGATAGCTTTATCACTTAAAATTTCGTAGCGGAAGAAACTTTCGTACCAACTTGAGCCGAAATCGTTTCGTGTGAGTTCCTGCTCAACTTTGATGGTTTTTGCTTCAAAGCCGATTAACCCGCTTAATAGCGCACGTTCTGCTTTAGTTAAAATAGCTGCACCGTGAAATGACACTTGCTCAAGCTGAAAACATAAATTACTGACTTTACCACTTGGGAAGACCTTAAACATAATCTTCCGGCCGCTACTCTTTTCTCTAACAACGAGTTTACGGTAATTTAGTCCAGAATTTGTGTAAACCTCGAACTGGTAACCTTCAATTTCTTCATCGTAAGTACAGACATCGACAGGCGCGATAATCTCATCGTATTCACTCAGTACACAGCAGCCCAAGTTATAACCAAACAACTCGCGTTGTAATGAAGACTCGATGGTTAAGCTTGGCAGAGGCCAAGTCTGATTATAGCATCTGTCCATCAGTTCTTTTAGGATCTTGACATGTCCTGGTTTAGAAATAATTTTTCGCATTTTTACTCTCCTTTAGGGTTTTAGTTACTTAAACATTAAAAGCTAAGAACAACAGTTGCTGACCGAGTTTGCGCACAGTATGCCAACCGTGTGCTTTTGCTATCCCTACCAATGTTTCCCAATCGCCAACGTCGCAACCGTCCTTTTTCAGTTCTGTAAGTAGTGTCTCTGCTTCTTTATCTGTCAACAGTAATCCTGGGTTACTTAACGTACACGTAAGAGGGTTCGGGAAATACGCATAGCGTCTTGCGAAAGTAAAGTTCACGATATAGAGTGCTTTCCCCGTGTCCAGAAGCGTAACAACATCCGCACCACCGTCGTAGGACGCGCTCGTCACTTTCCATCCGGTACCGGAAAACAGTTTACGGAATAAATCGGTAAAGCTATCCCCGTAACCGCGATAATAAAGCACAGCATCTTCGTTGATTTTTTCTACTTCGATACCAGTGATCATTGTACCCGGTTGGATAACGTTAGACAATATATTGTACGGGTTTTCAAAACGATGTTTACCCACGCCCCGGTTAATAAACTCAATAACTTGTTGTTTCATTTCGATACTAACCATGATATTTTCTCCTTTAGTTTTTTTTACTTACGCGGTTTTAATTAACAGCAGATAGTCCTTCGTAATCTCAGCACAACCCCACCCTCTCATCGCGGCGATTTTACGAAGATCAATTTTCTCGTGATATTTCAATAAGGGATCGTCCGGGTTAATTTCAACCAGGTGGGTGGCTTTAGAAATCGTTTCTACATCAGGGATCTGTTTTGCTAAGTCTGATGCAATTAGTTCAATAACGCGGTATCCGTTTAACACAGAAACATAAATGCGTAAACCATATAGCGTGCCCTCGTCTTCTAATGGACAAAGATCGATGCCGGGCCCAAGCAGTGATAACTCGACGTTATCGGGAAGGTTTTCTGCATTTCGGAGTAACCCTATCCCATTTCTAAACAGAGGGAAGTAAGAGAATAGTGGTGGTAAAGCCCAGCCGTTCCCAATAAGCACATCAGCGATACTAGTAGGCGTGTTCGCAAGAAGACGAATGTGGTCAGCCACAACTTCAAGTTCGGCATCACTGATCAACTTATAGATTAACATGACACTGGTTTCGGTATTAATAACAAAGAAGACGCGGTTGGCGTAATTGCCTATCACGTATTCGTCAATCATACAGTCAATAACGTCACTGTCTGGATAATCTTCAGGTTTAATTGTTCCAGCATCGATTAACTTAGCAGGTTGGGATTGTTTTATCAGTTCGTTAACCACTGTGGAAGAAAGCTCTAAACTGGTATTGGTAAAGATATCGTCAATTAAGTCTCTCATGGGGTTTATTCTCCTAAAAAGGAATAAGGAAGTCACTACGTTCCTCTGGGAAGAGTATGTCGGTATACTACGTATACCTCCGCTATTTATATCCGTATACATATTGCCCCCTACCCCCTACCGGTATCCCGAGTAGCAGAATAAAGGGTCAATCTGTAAATTTTAAGTAATACTATGATTACCGAGGAATAGCCGGGTTGTAGCGTTTGAACAGTTCGATGACTTCGTTCAATCCGCTTTTCTTCTCAGTAGACATTGGTCTGTCTCCTAATCACGTGGTGACTCCGTTTCGAAAGAAACGTGCCCATAGGGGTTGAATTCGCACTTCAGCCCCTATTCACTTAAGTAAAATATATCTGATTACATTTCCGATCTAAGGAACGACCTAATGGAGAAATCCAGCGTTGACTTTTTCTCGATTGGTATCGTCGCGGAAGATAAACCTCGTGGTACGGATCGGGTGAGTGTTATTCCCATTGAAACCAACTTTGCGAACCCTACCGTTGTACAATCCGTTTCCTCAACCGCTGAAAAGGTACACGAAGCCGGGGGTGCTACCGACAACCTAACGATTAAAACCGGTAACACGATTACCGCAAAGTGGTGGAAGTTTAATTCCAACCGAATTAATTCCCCAGACGTTAAGCGTGAAGATTACGTTATCTTGCTACGTCTAGGGCAAACTGATATTTATTTTTGGATTGATTTGAATTTCGCTAACGTTAAGCGATTAGAGGATGCGGTTTACGCGTGGTCTGCTGACCCGGAAAACCAGATGGCGGATGACTTGTCGAACGCGTATGTGTTAAACGTCTCAACGATTGACAAACACGTTACCCTAAGAACAAGCATGGTGAACGGGGAGAAAGCGGCGTGGTTATTCCAATTCGATAACGCTAACGGGTCGTGGCAGTGCGTTGACCATAAAGGGAATAAGTATTACATTAACTCGGTGGAAGACGATTTAGGTTTTGAGAACGCGATGCTCTCGAAAGTGAACATCAACAAAGAAGATGCGTTCATTTACGCAAAACGTTCGATTAACCTGGAAACGAAAACGATTAATGAGAAATGCGAAGTTCGGAATACCGAAGCGTCGAAATCGGTTACTTTTAAAACAGAAACGTGGCTAACCGAAGCCTCCGGTTCCACAACGTATAAAACGCCGAACTTTAAGCAAGAAGGTAATGAAGCGATGTTCACCGGTAATTTGGAAGTTGCTAAGAACTTCAAATACGGTGGTACGGGTGAAGGTGTGGGCGTCTTTACAGTTAAAGATGCGGTGATTTCCGGTATTACCTTCAGTGTACACTTCCACGACGGTGTACACGGCCCAACTTCAGGCCCGCGCTAATTTCCCCTTTTTCTTACGTTGGTATTATATATTGTGACCTGACGTTGGTAAGCTTCTTATCAACACTTTTCTTAAACCTCATCGTTTAGTTAAGCAGGCCACTTTTTTCGCGCACTCACTCCTCCCTTCGGGGAGGAGCTATCTTATGCTTTGGTTGTAACACGATACAGTCCTTCCTTTCTTTAACTGGAGAGTAGCTATGGCTATTAAAGAATTCTCTTCTGCTGAACACATTCCTGAAGAGTTCAAGAAAATTGGTAACGTAAGCGCTTTCGGTGATACCGTAGACGACGTTACTGCTAAGCTGGCTGTCGAAGCTGAAAAGATCGGCGGTGAAGCGTTTAAAGTTATCGGTATTTCCGGTAACAACAAACTGCACGGTAACGCGATCGTCTACAAAAAAGACTAAGTGAAAAAAAAACGTGCTACTCCTACCCTCTAAGAGGGTAGGAGGTTACTTATTTTTTTCTTGCACGGAAACGATGCATTTCTAAATAGACTTTTTCCCAGGGACCGAAAGGCCCTACGATTGCCTGTGCATCGTTAATTTTATTCTGGTTATACCAACGGGCTTCACGGAACACGTAGTTTTGACTGTCGAACTCCGTGGTGTTAAATACCCATTCTCCTTCTTCCCACGTCGGCCAATAGGCAACGGTTTTACCGAAGCGGTTTAACAGATACCCCAGTTGTTTTTCCCCATCAGGGTCAGTAGGATCTTTAAGGTATAAACGTCCCCAGATAGCGTTGTGAGAAACCCCCACAACTTCTTCTTCCAGGTACGGATTATCCACCGTAAAGATAAACGACGACTCGTGGGTTAAAAGCGCCTTTAACGTTTCTGGGTTACGGATACGCTGTACGTTGGTCGGTGATGACAAATCGCCAACACCAATGCTGTCCCAATCGTAATAGCGACGCGTTTCTAACACAGTGCGCGCAACGTCAAAGTTCGGTAGCGACACCATAATGGCTTTGTCGGAGAAGTACCCAGTAACCGGTAACCAGTGTATCAGACCCCCGATAACAAACCCCACGGTTTTACCCGTAATAGATTCCGGTAAAGAAATCATTAACGTGGAGTAATAGTCGCGAGTGGTGTCGAGTTTGTTTAAGGTCAAATTAGCAATGGGGTACGTCTTAACATTCCCCAATTTACTAAAGACCATACACCCGATATCCGGTGTCCCTGCACGACGTACTATCTTACCTGCACCCGGTAAACGTACACCAACAGTATCGGACTGATGCGGTACCCATTGACCGTTGATGTTGTACAACACCCCGTTACGGTATTTGTCTTTCCATTTATCTTCACATACCACCACAACGTCGTCAGCATCGTCTATACTGAATTCTTGACTGTAGTGATAACCAGGAGGGCACAGGTAGGTTTCTACTGGAACGTCAGCATTAATCGATTGGTAGTGTGCCCAATCAAACTCTAACGTCGGTAAACCGTCTTTCAACGCAGAGATAACCACACCGGCTTTTTCATTCAGCCAGTCTTGTAGTGTATCGGTACGGTTTTGTAAGTCAGCGAGGTGATATTGGCTAATTAACGTATAGTCTCTACCAAGCGCACTCAGACCGACTTCGAAAATATGGTAATCAGAACACAAGGTTTCTAAGGGTTGCGTGACGTCGATGGCTCCCCAGGTACGGGTCTCACGAGAGAAGCCAAAAGCGCTGTCAGGCCGCACTTGATAAGCAGTAGTCACAGCTCTTTTCCTCAATAGATTCAAGTCATAGTATGAACTCGACGCCCACGGACTATAGGAGTAGATAATGGCTGTCGTCCTAGACCCACACTTCAAAGAACCGGGGAATAAAATAACCGGTGAAGCGGTCGCCGTCATTGGTACGAAGTACCGAATGTTGGTACCTGCCCACGCCCCTTTTTTCACCACATCCCTGGTGGTCAAGAGCGGCGGCAAAATACTGACCTTAGGCGACGATTACGTTATTACACACCCGTACGAGACCGGTATGTTGCGCACAGCCTATCTCGTGCACGGGATGATTTGGATTGTTAACGACAAATACAAATCGAATTTCACGGTAGATTACCACGCCGTAGGTTGTGGTGAAGCAACCCAAGAACAGATTACCGCAGAACGCGAACTCAATAAAGATAAATACCCGTCTGCGTGTCAATGGGATACCGTTATCGGCGACGTTTACTTTCCACCGGTTGACATTCAGTTCGACTGGGAAAACTGGAAAGGTGAACTGGAATTAATGCAGGCCATTGCAGGCTTAGGTGATTCGTTAGGTAACGTGGTGAATCGGGTAGACCCGATTGCACGTAACACGTTAGATATCGAACATCGTGCTAATGGTACGGTTATCACGTCTGAACAGTACGCAACGTACGACAACAAAGGTGGGTATACCTACAACACCGCTAAACGTCGTTTCTCCGTTACGTACAAAACCACCACGTTAAATGAATATTCCCTGTCGATGAAATACCGTATTCCGGCTATTTTTCCGAACATGGGGAGTATTAACCCGAACGAACAAATCGATTGGATGCTGTGCTACGCGAACGGTGGCGCAAGTATCCTTCGTCTCCAATTAAAACAACGTAAAATCAGCCTACGACTGACGGTTGCGTTAGGCAGCGGTTCAACCGATTATGATTATACGTTAATCAACGGTTTGACCGACGACGAATTAAAAGGCGAGTTAACGTTTAACGTTGTCCGTCAACCGGGTAACGGTGTATACGTTATCGAGGTGACGACCAACAAACAGTCCATGGACTACACCTTTAACGTCGACACACCGCCAGACGAATTCTCAGCAGGTTACACCAAAACGGATGTTGCGAAGTGGCTGAAATACAAAACCAACGTTAACTTAAACTGGTGGGCGGCTGAAAACGATTACGCTCAATTCCTTGCGTTACCTGGTGCGCCAGAAGCAGACGTAAGTAATGACGTTTATCAGCTAATCGTTAAGTACCACCAGTTAGTAGAACAGCTCTATCGCAACGCACCTGCGCACGAACACGTCACTCGTAAGGATAACCCACACGCTGACACCTGGGGTCCGATTCGTGCGTTAGAATTAAACGGCATTGCGTCCGACGCAGCGTTAACCTACGGGAAAACCAAGCAACAGTTAACGGACTACGTTAACGCTAAATACCCAACACAGGCAACGCTAACCACCCAGAGAAAACTGCTTCGTGAATCGGCGAGCAAGAACGTTAACGGCACGATTACCACACTTCCTGGCTTTACGTCGTTTACTACTGAAGTCGACCCAGTGTCGATGTCGAAATACGTTAGTCAGTATTTTAGCGACTATTACGTTTCGGACGGAATTAGATACCACGGGGCGCTTCGCTACAGCGGAACTAGAAACGGTTTTTCATGTTCCTTTAACGGCGTTCCCGCCGATTTACAAGATATCGACTTTATTGTAACGGGTACAAGAGTTGCAGGAGATAACTCACCGGTCGGTGCGGTATACATGCGATTCTACGAGAATGCGGGTACTGACTCCGGTAAGTATGTTGAGTTGGAGGGCTCACTCTGGGGGAATAGCCTTTCTATCGAAGTCTCGCTTAGCGGATATGGTGTCGGTGCAGTACCACAAGTCCGTTACGTTTCTAAAGCACCTGACCCAGCGATACCTGATGGCGATTTCACGCTACGTTTCCAGATGAAACGAACCGGTAATGTTTTTGATATTATCGTTACGGTAAACGGGAAAACTTACAGTGCGCGTGTCAATTTCGACAACATGGATGCCGAGTTAGAAGCGCTGGAAAACCGTTATCACTTCAAGAGATTTATCAGTAACGTTGCAGATAGGGTCAGTATCCAGTCTTCCCACAACAGAAACTACGTCACCATCAAAAAGGCCCCTGGCGTAGTTGACGAAAGACGTTTAGGCGCTCAGTTCGTTGTTGATCCGAAATCCATTAAGTTCATCGGTCAAGGTTCTACCGATGTTAACGCGGGTAACAACCCTGTTACGTTACAAGCAGGCGGTAACCAGCTTGTGCTATACCCCGATGACCGTGGACTGTTGTGGCGTGGTAAGAAGCTCTTAGACCCCACTACGGTCGGGCCGTATTTGCCGGGTAATACCGCAGGCGGTACAGGTCTGTTCTACGGTGCGTCGACGTCTACCGTGGAACTTACTGGTAGCGGGATTAAAGCATCGCCGTTTGTCGCAACGTTTATCCTTCCGGTTGCCAATGACGTCACGACGTTAGCCTGCTGGCAGTTAACGGACGAGTTCGGTACGGCTGAAAACCTTGCAGCTACACCCGCGTTAATTGAAAAACTGGACGCGGAGTTTACCGGTAAGTTAGTTGCTGCCAAGTCGTATATCAACGACATGCAGCTTACCAGTTCGGTTACTATCGACAAAATTACCTTTGGTTTAGGTAACGTTGCGAATACCCCGGACCTCGACTTGCCGATTTCTGTTGCACAACAGACTGAGTTAGACAAATACTCACCGAAGGTTCACCAACATCCGTCTTCTGTGTTCGGTGTTGAAAACGCAGACACCACGAAACGGGGTCTGATTAAGTTCGGTCTGGATGTGGATGATGTCACCTTAGCACTCGATAGTAGTGTGGTGATGGCGCAGACTTCCCAGATTGAAAATTTGGAGAATACCGTCGGCGGGGTTGACTCGGGTGCACGCGTTGACATTATTCGCTTTGGTAAGTCCGGTAACGACTTAATCGACGTTACGGTTAAAGACAAAATCCTGGTGACACTTCCTGCTTCCACGTACTTCATTGGTGGTGAAACGTACGACGTGCCGTTGATGTCGGTTAACGTCACTGAACGTTTCCCGAATCTGAATAAGGAAATTTACGCAGGGATTTTTGTTGACATTGTCGATAACAAAGCGAAGTACATTATTCACGACAGCTACAGTCAGGCTGAAACGGATACCATGACGCGCGTGGGGCTGATCGGTATTAACGACCTTTCTGAAGTGTTCGTTACTGAACTACGTAACGTGACACGGTTAGGCGATTTCCGTGAGCTGAAAGACCACGTCGCCAATGACAACGCACACATACAACGTTCTGCTTCACGTGCAGTGCTGGGGTTAAGCAATTTAACAGTAGGTGCGCCCTGCTGGGCTTCTGGACTTCAAGCGATTGTGCGTGGGGAAGCAGACTGGCGTTATGTGGTTGGCGGTGGATATAAAGCACTCGACGGTGTGAAATACGACCAGCTTGCGTCGAAGTGGGTGTTTGATGCGAAAGGGGTAAGTGATAACGTTCACGGGTTTATCCACAACCTGTTCCCGGTATTTAACAATGCGGGGATGCGCGTCAGCTGGGAAACCGAAAGCAACACAAAAACCGGTACGGTGCTAGAAACCATCCTGGGTTGCTGGAAAAATACCGAAGACGAGTTTATGCGGTTATCGTTACTTATCACCCGTGGTTATCGTTTAACCGACAGTAACGGTGAGTATTGTTACGCCGGGTTTGGTTTAAACTTCGGTAACGGGAGATCTGTGGTGTTAGGCTTCACGCCGACCAAACGTGTTACCCCAGCACCGTGGAGTACGTTACAACCTGACGTGACATTTACCCATACGCGTGGTGCGAATAACGAATTAACGTTTAACGCAACGCTGACCTTAGCAGGTACTGTTTACACTATTGTGGTGTATTTGTCTGCGACAGATAAATACGTAAGCTGTACGGCGGCAGGTGGTACTACGCAGAAAATCTCGCTGACCGACCGTTTAACTGGGTTCAACCTCGCGCCTATCGTTAACGATCCGTACACCCCTATTTACTACGGATTAGGGGGACTTTATGAGGACGAAGTGCGTGCCAATATCCGCTCTACGGCGGACAGCATAACCGGGAACAAACTCTACGGTACGCTGTTGGATTATATCAGCAACTACTCCTCGTTAAATCGTGTACGTGTTATGGAATTGGCCGGGACAAGCTCAGACCCCGAAACGCTTAATGCGTTAGTGGCAACCGAGTTTAATAACAACCTGGCGGATTACGCTGCGTTACCGATACCTCCTTATCTTAACAAGGAGCGCGTAATGTCGTTTATCGACACCAACAATAAAGTGCAGGCGGTAATCATTCGCGATTAAGGAGAATTTTTTGATGAAAGCGTATCCTTACGATCCTCGGGGGACGAAAACCGAGAATCACTTCTTAGAGGAGCGTATCATCGGGTCAGAAAACAACAATGACCGGGTGGTGATTTTAGACCATCGCCCGTTCTTTGAAGACTTAGTCGTCAGACAACCAGGTTCAACCACCCCACTGAGCCGTGGGGTGGATTACGAACTGCAATACCAACTGACGGAACTGGATGACTCGGTAGCAGCCAACGTGTATTGTGGGGTACACCTTATCAACCCATCCATCGAAGGCATCGTAACCTTTGAAGGACAAATGCTCGGCGGTACGTTCTACGACCCGTTCGTTGACATGCTCGACGAGTTGGTGAAATATTTGAATAACCCAGTCAGTGCAGACTGGTTGTTGTTAGACGGTAGACCGTCGTTATACCCAGCTACGCCTGCGGCAACGTCCTGGGCGGATTTGCTGAACAAAAAATACTTAGCGTCAGCGATTCACGACATTGAGTTGAAAACCGATGACGCTAACCAGCTAATTAAAGATAAATTAGCCGAAGTTAAAGCGCTAGTGACTGCGTTGGGGAAAGAAATCGAAGCGTTCAACTACCCAGCACATATCGCCGCAACGAACCCACACGAAACCACAAGCGCACAAATTAATGCCCATCCCGTTAACCTGAAAACACCTGACACCTTTATGGCGTATGGGTTAAAGTTGAAAGCGTTAACGGATGAACTGAAAGCGTTTCGTTTACCGCAGTCAGTTATTGACACGTATATCTCCCACTGGATTTCTTCGGAAGTACGGGGCGTGTTTAACTGTACGGTGTCTGGAAACCGCGCACAATTCCGTTCGAAAAACGGTGAGTCAGAAATCATTTTTGCGAATGATGGCTTTACGTTAAAATCCAACGGTTCTGTGGTATTAGCGGTAGGGCATCTGGAAGGCACAGGTGCGGGACGTTACATTAACTGGCGTGCGGGTAAAAATACACTACGTATCGAGTCAAGCGGCGACGCTTTAGGGATGAACAAACTCACCCTGAACGGTAACCCGTTGTTGACCACCACAGCGCTGATGGAGTATCAGCAAGACCCTGATGCTGGCGGGAGTGGCGGTAGCGATCCTGATGACTCGAAAGTGTATATCGAAGGCCGTAACGGGATCAGTTTTACCGGTAAAGGTTCTCGTGCCGATCCCATCGTGGGGACTATCGACCCGACGAAAGCGACCACCGCTGAAAAAGGTGTTGTTAAGCTTAAAACCGGTAAAGGCACAGAAACGGTTGGGGTTGCAGCAACCCCTGCGTCATTAACGCCGTATTCAACCGACTTATCAGGGTACGTGACTAAAACGACCATGATTAACGGTAAGCCGATGAACGACGGTTCCAGGACAATCACGAAAGCTGACCTGGGATTAGGGCAAGCGGATAACACCGCAGACCTTGACAAACCGTTGTCTACCGCACTGAATGCCTCGGTTAGTGGTTTAGCAGACGTCGGTCACCATCACGACTGGTCAGAGTTAGGCATTTATAAAGCCTCGCAGACGATTTACGGTATTGGTCGTTACGCAACTAACCAGAACGGCTTAGTTGAAAACCGTGCAGTGGTACCGAACATCTTAAAAGAGCTTTCAGCCCGTTTAGATGTGGTCGCTGCCGCAATTGCAAACGCGAAAGAAGGCACGGTAACTGATTTTGCTGCTGTGAAAGGTGCAGACTGGCGTTTTAATAGCCAGGGTACGTCAATCTCCGTTCAGGATTTGAAATACTTCTATTTGCTGGACGGCACGAAAGGTGACAGTGCCGTTACCGGTGCGATTGACCTGCAAACCACCCCGATGTTTAACTGGTTCTCACCGAACAACCAGCTTGAACTGACATGGCCTACGGGTAAGGTGAGTAACGGTACGGGAATCAACTGGACGGGTATTGAAGAACCGCCGTTGATGGGGTTCCAGTCTGTTGCGGTAGGTAAAACCGCTACTCAGATGGGTGACCAGTCAGTTGTTACTGTATTGGCAAAAACGCGTGTAAAAGCATACCAACCGAAGCTCTGGGTTTATGCCGCTGGCGGTGGTCCGGTTACGGTTTACATTAACGGTATCCTGGCAGCGTCAGGCGAGTCTCCGCTCGTTGCAGTGTACGAAACGTCATCAGACGTTGAAAACTACACAGTGGCAGTTAAAGCCGAATGTAGCGATACGGCTAAATCTGCTGCGGTACAGTTCGAGGTTTACGATGGCGACTACCCTGTTTACTTCAGTGGCCCTGAAACGCGCGTAGAGCTTCTCCAGGAGTTTGTTACCACGCACGTAGGGATTCGTCACTATCTGTACGTTAACATGCTCACAGGCTCTCTGTATTCGCGTGCTGAACCGATTCAGAGCATCGTGGTTGATCCTGAACGCGGTTATATCGGTTACGTTGATATTGTTGCTGGTGAGAATTACGCGAATAAAACGGTAGGGTTCGAAACCACGTTTGATTTCGGGAAAAGTGCCGAGGTTAGTGGACACATCGCCACGCGTAAAGCACACGGACTCAGTTCTGTGGACTGGGCGTTAACGGATAACCCACGTTTACCGTTATTAAACCGTGCGATTGCTGAACCGAGAGCGTGTATCTTTAGGAAAGCGTTAGCAGCCGGTACAGGTGATGTTTTCCATCTTGTCAGTCGTGGTCTTTATACTTACGCACACAACCAAAACGTGAAGTCCAGTCTTCAGTACGTTGTGATACCTGAAGGTGCTACACCGTATTGCTGGTTTACACCGTTTAACCCGAAAGAAAACAACGCACCGACATTCGAAGGTTCGTTTGCGTTTGACGTTGACGACGTCGGTGGAACACAAGCACTTACTGCTGCACCGGATTTGGTCCTGTGTACGTCAACGCAAGGGGCGAGTGTTAAACGCCGCTACGTACGTATCGATCTGACGGATAAAGCGTGTAAGTTGGGGATTGGTTCCCGTTCAGTTTCAGACGTTACTGACATTCCGTTGGTAATGGAAGAGTCTGGGGAAACAGCGGTGAATGCAACGTTTAAGGACGTGTTGTTCAACGGTGAAGAAACCAACCCCGCGATACTCGATTTGATTGGCTGGGGTGCCGCCCGAGATAAAATCTCTGCAAACCATGCACCTCGTGGGATGATTCGTTACCGTTATAACGTAAGTACGCGTGTGCTGCGTTTAGCGTTGTCGTTCTCGCAGTTTGGAACGACGGTAGTTAAACAACGTCAGTTGGAAATTCAATTCCCGATCGACTTGGTGGATTATTTCACCGGTGACGGAATAGGGTTGTCGTTTAAAGAACTGAGTGCGAAATGCCGAGTAACGATTAGCCATGCGCTGATTGATCCGGTTACGAACAACATCAACATTGATAAGTATCATTACTTACGTTCGTTGTTTGAGTCGTATCTGGATTCATCCGTTGGTTATTTGGCTGATAACAAAGACGCTGATTATAGTCAGTCTGTGATTGACCCTGCGACTTATGAGATTAGTCAGAAATATCGCGTTACGGAGAGCATTGCCTTACCGACCGGTCAGGGAAGCGTTGCGGTTTCTCATGATGGGCAGTTACCTGCGCAGTTCTTTGATCGTAAGCTGTCTCGCGGTGCGTTGATGGCGAAGAACAACGAACTGCACACTTCCTGGAACAATGAGTGGAGTACGACTAAGGCCGCTGCAAGTCGTTATCGTCACAAACTCATTCTCCGTTTTGCACAAGGTGCCGATAAACAACAGTACCGAATTGCAAAAGTGACGGGAACGATAAAAAGTAACTGGCCAGGTAAGGTGATTATCGGTGACGCAGGGAAAGACCCATTCTTAGCGTCTACTGATAGCGCAGAGTTTGCTCTGTCAACCAGTGCTGACGTAGGTAAAGCGATTAGTATCACGGCCACCGACTTACGTGTAGGTCAGGACATCTATATTGTCTTAGACCCGCCGGGTAATAATCCTGAAGGTTACGAGCTTAACTTTACCTGTACGTTAGACGTGACCGATGAGCAAAGCACTCGTCAGGATCAGCTTAATGCGCAGAGCTTCGAACTGCGTAGCGGTGAAAAGCAGTTCTTAATGGAGAAACGCAATCCGTACCATATCACGAGTAAAGCGTGGAAATGGATACTTTCTGTACTGAAACGAGAACTTAACGGGAACCAGTTAGGGGATCGTACTTAGGACAGGCTGCCTGCGGGCAGTTGTGTGTCCGTAGGTAACCCCTCCCTGTAATGGGGAGGGGTATCCATTTTATTTAAAAGTAGGAGTCTTTACGATGCCGAGAGAAGACGCGGCGCAGTTTAACGGTACGCTAAGCACAGCGACGTACCCTAACCGATTTAACGTGGTCATTCCGCCTGAAGGACCTTTTTATCGTATCGGATTAAAACTCACAGTAGCCGACGATACCGCGCCTAACGGACGTCGTACTCTGATTGAGGGGTTGGACTACTATTTAGGCTATTACTTTAAAGAACTCGCAGAAGCTGAGCAAGATCAGATTTACGGCGGGTTTATGTTGCTGACCGCAACAGAAATCGAATACGAGATTTTAGGGGTAGCACGTCAATACCGTGTACCGCAATCTGAAATCGGGAAGTTCTTAGTTCGTACTGACCTGAAAGACCCACGTAACGTGGACTGGTCCGAACTAATGGCGTACGCGCCGGTTATTCAGCCTATCGACCCGCCTGCTAACTTAGAAGAAGCGATTCTGAGGGATGAGGTTGTTAAGGCGTTAGAAGACATTCGTAAGAAAATCATCAAACGTTCTACGGAATTAGATGCTGCGTTCAGTGAAGTCACTAACCTGATTTACGAGAACGGTAAAAAGGTTTTCGACGAAGAATTATACCAGCACCACCGTAACCCTAACGCGCATCACTATACCACTGACGACGTTGCTGCTCTCCCCGTATTAGGACGTGCTGTTGACGCCACAAAAGCATTTGGGCTGACGATTGACGAATTGGCCACGCTGATGGGTTCAGCGGGTATTGAGCAATCCGACGTTGACAAGTTAATGGGTGAAGCCCTCGGCACCGTTTACGGTCGATGGGGCACCACGAACGGTAATGAATTAACGTTTAAAACGTCAGGTGGGCACATCATCAGTATTCGTGGTGATAAGTGGTTAATTACCTCACCGCAACCGTTAGTGATTAAAGCAGACCAGGACAATAACGAATCGGGTTTAGCGGTGGAGTTCAGTGCGGGTCTGAATACGCTTTGGGTTCACTCGGGGTCAGAGCAGGATGTATTAGCGCCGGTTTATAACTCCGTGTACCTGGTTACACCCGAAATGGTGAACATGTATCTGACGTCAGTAACGTTGCTTGAAGCAAACGCGTATTTCAAAGCGTCGGATACAGTAAAACCGTACGGTACCGCAAAACAGACTAACCCGGTCACGTTAAACGCGAATATTCCCACAGCGTCTGAATCGGTTTACGGGCTGTTCTCGATTACGAACATCTCTACGTCTGCGGCGTTAGGTACTGCTATATCCCAGAAAGCCGTAACCGAATTAAAAGACCGTTTGGACTTGTACGTTGACGATGACTATACCGTTAACGGTAAAGGGTTTGTTAAGACGGGCGACAACATGGTGTTAACCTTAACGAAAACCGATTTCGGTATCGATAAGATGGATAACACCATACCGAGTGCTAAGCCTGTGACAAAAGCGTTAACGAACGTGTTGAAAAACAAGAGTTTGAAAACGCACACCCACACCACTGCTGACTTGGATAACGTCCCGATTGGTAGTGCAACGGTTGACGGTATCTTGCAGCTCTGGGATGCAATTGACACCACTAACGATAAAGCTGTCACGTCACGTCAAGGCTGGTTGTTCGCAAAAGAGATTAAGAAGGTCTCTGATAAACTGAATACCATCTTACCGGCATGGACAGTAGGCGGTGCGAAATTCGGTAATAAAAACTTCTTACCTATCCCAGCGTTAGGCAACTATGCAGGCTACACCAAAAACCAGTCTTACCAGAAAGGGATCGTTGGGTATCAGCAGGGTAAGGTTTATTCACTCCGTAACGGTTCTAACGGCGTACCGGGTACAGAAGCTATTTATTACGGCTACGCAGATATTGACACGTCAAACGCGTTTGTAAATCCGCAACAGACCTCAGTGAAATATCACCCTGCCGGGATGAGTAAATATCCTGGAGTGACCCTAAAAGCGATATTGATCGGTGGCCAGGAAGCGATTATTTGCCTGGGTTCTGACAATAACCGTTATTTGGTGCTGTTCAATGGTTCGATGGACCACACTAAACACATGGTGGTATGTCGTGTTACGATGCCTACGTACCGTAACGACAACCCCGGCGGTACTACGGAACAAACCTGGAATCCCCGGCCAGAAGCTGACGATGTTGTGTTAGTTAACGATCACGTTTATCTTCTCCGTTCTTCGGTAAGTAACATTGCTTATGGCGTGGCAGCATGGCGTTTACGTAAAGCCGATTTGACTACTAATACTGAGTTAGAGTTTGAACGCGTAACCCTAACCGGTGAAATGGGGCAATTCGGAGATAACCTCTGGTTACGATTTGGTCAGAAAACCGAAGAGTCGCAAACGGGTCAATTCTTTACATATCTCACACCGGAGGGTCGTGCTAAATGGACGATCGGGCGTAACTTTGTTCACGGTCCAGAATGTAACCACGCGTGTGCTGTACGCGATAGCGTGATTCGTGTGAACCATATGCCTACTGTGTGGTTTGCAGCGGCCGACGGTACGACGATTAATTCCCTTCAATGGGCAACAAGTTTTACAATCGATACGTTGACAGGCAAGGTTACGTTAGAAGGCCGCGAACGCTTCCCCA